>MWWB01000128.1_pt1 | contig 15852 bp, 15 predicted proteins | sample 1047291 | NCBI WGS metagenome assembly MWWB01 (sample SAMN06349976, study PRJNA376086) | soil metagenome | isolation source: MS4-1 sample Antarctic (ecotone) soil | place: Antarctica | reverse complement strand
GGAGAAGGAGCTTCAGGAGAAGTTTCAGCTTACCCATATATCACTTCCATCCTTTCGGCTTTCAGAAGCGGGCGTAGAGAAAGAGGCGCTCCTAAAAGACCCGTATCAAGGGGCGACCCTTCCCCGGGCACCCAAGACGCCACACATTACGGAGCCGGAGCGATCCCTTGAGCTAGAGAAGCGGGCGGCAATAGATGACGCGGTACGGGGCCTTTTTCAGTACCGGGATTCCTTCTCGAAAGGGCAGCTTATCAATGCCCTCAAGAAAGAGTGTGCTGCTCGCGGCCTTCGAGAAAAGGACGCCTTTGACGCGGCGAACGAGTTTATCTCTCGGAGTAGCACCTACACGATCCGAAACAATTATGGGCGAGAGGTGCTAACGACCCACGAAGGCCCACGATTGAGAGCCGAGGCAAGGGAGGTGCGGCAAAGAGAGTACAAAGAGCGGCTTACTCCGGTTCGGGAGCGAGTGATCGATGAGATTAAGGGAGAGTACAAAGGGCATACGTTTATCACGCTCACACGGGATCGGACGAGTGCCATTGACCTCGAAAAAGAGACAAAGATGCCTGCCGCCTCGATTAGAACGATGCTCAACGAGATGGAGGGAAAAAGGTTTCGCAAAAGTAAATGGACGGGAGAATTTATTGAGGTTGATAAGGAGAAGGAAGCGAGAAAAAGGTTTAGTAGGCGAGTTGTTGCCGAGGCCAAGTACATAAGCGGACAGATTAGCCTTGAGACGAAGAAAAAGATGACGGGCGATAACTTAAAGCCCCGCTCAGAAATGGTGCATAAGTTTTTATGGGCCACGGCACAGATTAGTAAAAGTCAGATGCGGCACTTAGATGCCGAGCTCCGGCACGAGAAGCTAAAGGTCACAAGTAAGACTGTCATTATCGTCAACGAGAGCATGAAGAGTCACCCGCTATTTCCCATTTTTCAGCAGGAGGTAGAACAGCGCGGCGGAAAGATAGTCCATGCGGGTGAGATGGCGAGAGAACGAGTGATTCAAGCGTTAAAGGCCGAGCGAGAGCTAGAGAAGCAGCTTCAAGAAGCGCTGACGCACGAGAAGGACCAGAAGATAAAACAATCTCATGGCATAAAAATTCCTTTGAAGCTCTAGCGCCCGCGCTACCGCCTTCGATACTGATAAAAGAAAGTTGAGGTTCATACTCCCCGATGAACATACGGCGAAGCCTAGCGACTGCTCTTCTTCTTCTCACCGTCTTTTCTGTAGGCGGCGCAGCCCAAGACGTGACCTTTGATGTCTATCTCAACGGGGACCCCTTCAACGAGACGCGCTTTAGTTTTGAGCTGACAGCGCAAGACGAAGTAAATCGTGTCGCCGGTTTCTATTTTAGCTCCGAGAATGTTTCACCGGAGAACATGTTCGAGAAAACGGATGTCACCGGAAGGTTTGAATTACTAGAATCAAGTGCAGGGCCGATAATCTCCCTCATACTCTACGAAGAAAGGGGTGGTCGCTTCGAGCTTAAACTTATCAAGAGGGTGGTCGATAATCAGTTAATCCAAACGAGGGGCCTTTACTACAATCCGACACTCCCGAGCTCACCTTACCAGGCTCTGCTTGACTTGGATAATTTCAAGATACAAGGAGAATCCCTCAAAGATGGGGTAGTTACTCCTTCTTCGCCAGAGAGTGCCACACCGAACGAAGAAGCCCTTGCCCCGACACCGGAAGTAACGCTTACGCCGGAGCCAGAACCAACTCTCACGCCAGAAGTCACACCGACACCGGAGAGTACGCCTCACGCAACACCAGTTTTCAAAGCAACACCACCTCTTAAAGCGCCGCCCACAATTTCTACTTCTACGCCTTCATCTCTAGGGCTTCTCATGTTGGGCGCTTTCGTTCTTTTTTTCTTCGCCCTTATTACGCTCCTCGTTTCGAGGGTTGGTGGGGAAAACCCGAAGAAACTTCCGGCCACCTTTTTCATTAGTGTTGTGGGAAGAATCTTTTTACCCGTAGTGTACGGGCTGGGGTTTTATCTTTACACCGCAACCGTGTCACTTTGGGATTACCGAACGGCAGCAGTTACCGCTATTTTATTCGGACTTTTTTCCTACTTCGCCTCAAATAAACTACTCCCCTATAGGCCGCATGTTCATGCGATAGTGAGAGGAAACCTTTTCTACGCAGCCATACTTTTTTCCTCTTTTTACTTTGGGAGCGTCGGCTGGTCTCTCTTCCAGTACACAAACGCACAATTCTTTCACTACGACCCGGAGAAGATTCTTTTCTATTCCTACACGGCTAACGGCATCGTTGGCTTCTATGCACTTGCAAACTTATTACGCTTGCTTAAAGACGTTCCGGGCGTGTCCGTGAATCCTCTCCGCTTTGTTGGGCAGGCTCTTTCAATTGCCTTTGTGCCGCCCCTTATCGGGTTTATTGCCCAAATGATCACAATGGCATTTTTGCCGCGTGGGTTGATTTTTGGCTCGCTTGCGAATCTCGTTATTGGAGTCGGCTCAGTGCATATTCTCGCGAACCTCTTCTTTCCTAAGCACACCGAGGAGACACACCAAGAAGGGAGAGAGATAAAAACATTTGACGAGGCAGCAGAGAAGGCCCAACAGGTGCGCGGCCCCAATGACCGAGGGCTTTTTTTTGCGAGTAGAGCGACTGCCATACCAACTGATAAACCCTATCACGTGGCTTTTGTGGGAGCGTCAGGGAGCGGCAAAACGACGCAGATAATTCTCTACGGGCAAGACGCACTAAGATACGTAGGGAGCGGGATGGACCACCGAGCACTTCTCTATGACGATAAGCTCGATATGTACGAGCAGATTCGACAGATGAAGCTTTCGCCCGATGTCAAAATCCATAACCTAAACCCGTTTGATAAAAGGTCGGTCCGGTGGGCGATGGATTTGGATATAACAAACCCCGCCAATGCGCTTGGGATTGCAACGATACTTTTTTACGAGGGGAAGCAAGAGAGTAGTTTTTATCTTGAATACTCGCGCGGCGTGCTCGCGGAAGTTATCAAGGCGTTGATTGATACGAAGAAGGCGTTTGCCGCGAAGGGCAGAGAGTGGCGGTGGGGCTTTTCGGAGCTCACGGCCATCATGTCAGACCCTAAGAAGTGGGTACGTATCTTAGAGGCGACAGAGGAGGGACGAGAGATACTTTCAAGTGTCAATGAAAACCCCGAGACCTTTAGTAACGTGAAGGCGTCAATCATGCGCTACATGGGCCACTATAAGATAATAGGTGCGCTCTGGGAGAAGGCAGAAAGTGAGATTAGTTTACGCCATTGGGTAGAAGACAAAAAAGGCTCTCTTCTCATCATGGGGAAGCCGTCCGACTCGCAAGAAGCGGTGCAGGCAATAAACCGAGTGGTATTTAATCGGGTGACAACTTTTTCTCTTGCGCTTCCTAACTCGGATTCGAGGCGCACCTACTTTTTTCTAGACGAGCTCGGAAGCGCTGCGAGGTGGGATAAATTAACTGACATCGCTATCACAGGCCGGGCGAAGGGGATGGTATTTATTATCGGGTTTCAGGACATCGAAGGCGTCAGAGTCGTCTACCAAGACGACCGGATTGCAAATCAGATAGTGGCAATGGCTCAGTATAAATGGATAGGAAAACTTGATAGCGACGTGACCCAAAAGTGGGCGAGTAGCCAAATTGGACAACGTAAAGTTATTGACCCGACGCAAAGCGAGAGTAGAAACCCGGGCGGGCCAGGTGACAGCGTGAGCTATCAAAAGAAGATAGAAGACGCAGTGATGGCAGCCAACTTTGGTCTTTTTCCGGTCTCGGACTTTCATACGGTGGGCATTTGGGGCTGGTACATAGAGCCGGAACCTGTCGGCGCCTTTTCGCACAATATTACGGCACAGGAGTTACGGGATACTGTACCTCTGAAGAGTGAGGACACAGTAAATTTTGACCCGAGGGACGAAAGCGACCAGACGCGAACAAGGTGGACGAAAGAACAGGAAGAGGCGTTTTGGAGAGACATCACAGAGGCGCAGAATTTATTGCTTGCCGACTCGGAGCCGGAGTTATCACTAGAAGCCCTCGCCGCAGCGCATAAGAGCCGCCCCTTAACACCGAAAGAAACAGAGCGCATAAAGTCGCTTCCGTTCACGGAGCAGAAGCGATTCTATGCGCTTGTTCACAGTCAGAAAAAGAAATCCATAGAAGAGCTTGCAAAGGAGTTGCAAACCAGAGAGCCGACACCAGAAGAGGAAGCGCTTATCAAAGAGTTTTCTGATAGTGAAAGAGAGCGCTTTTTTTCCATCATGCATCATGAAGAATCATCACCGAATCAAACGCCGGTGCGTGAGCCCGGGACAGAAGTAGCAAAACCGAAGTATGGAACGGGAAGGAAGAGAGGAGGCCCCAAAGGTGGGGAGAAGCCTAGAGGGACAGAGAAGCCGCCTCAAATCCAGTAAAAGCTTTTCTACATCCCGAGAATATCCATACTCGCGATGTAAGGCCGACGGCACGCCAAGCACGAGAAAGGTCACGGATGCGGTCAATCTGATTTAAAATGTAAGCGTCCGGGTGCGTCTATATCTGTTTAGAGGTAAGGAAATTCCATCTAAGAAAATTAGTGCCGACCCAGCCGGTCCGTATAATCAGAAGTTAGACGCGGAAGCGTGCAGTAGACCCGAAAGCAGCGAGGGGCAAAATGATGCTTACCTCATCAGTTCGTAATCGTTCAGTGACATACTTCCAGAGGTGGGAAAAGCAGCGCGCTTTTTGCCTCTCTGGGATTTTCCAACAACTAACCGAAAGGAGCACTCTCATGAAACGAATCCTTGTAGTCGCTGTGCTGGTAATCGCAGCATCTTCTCTTACTTTCGGCCAAAAGAAAGATAAGAGCAACAAGCAAAGTGGCAACGCTGAACAGGCGTTAATGCAAATCGAGCGCGAGTGGGGTGAAGCCGTAGTGAAGCGTGATGTGGCGATCCTTGAGCGCCTTTACGCCGACGAGTATACATTCACCGACCATGATGGAAGAGTACTAAATCGGGCACAGGATATAGCCGAAACCAAGTCAGGCGATGTCAAATTTGAGTCTATTGTCCCTGATGAGATGAAAGTGCATGTCTATGGAGATGCGGCGGTGGTGACCGGCCGAAGCACCATCAAAGGCCAACTGAAGGCTAAGGACATCAGTGGTCAATACCGCTGGACTGACACGTTTGTGAGGCGAAACGGACGTTGGCAGTGCGTCGCCACGCAATCAACTCGCATCGCACAGCAATAACCGCAGGTGTATGTCGCAAGGCGCTCTTGACTCCGAAATAGCGCCTAACCACAGCGTGTACCCGACCGCCGCCAAAAGAGGGGCGGTGGGTGACGCTGAAGCAGTTAGACGCACTCGTCGAGAATTTGGGATTGACCTGCTGGTCGAGGAGTCCCGCACGCATAGGCACGATGACGGCCATGGATCATGAGCCCTAAAGATGAGGAACTCAGGCGGCGGGTTAAACCAAGCGTTAATACACCGCTGTTCTACCCTTCTTTTTACATCACGAGAATTTGCCTACTCGGGAAGTAATGAAGAAATGTAAATACTTATAACTATGTTTCGACTTTTTCCCTTGACTCATTTTTAAGGCGTCATCTTTTTTGATGACAAAGCGTACGTAATCACGTACGCTAGTAATATGAACTCACTTTCAGCCACCAAAGCACGAAAACAGCTCTACAACCTTCTTGATGAAGCAGCAGAAGCCCACGAGCCGGTCTTAATTACCGGCCCGAGAAACAATGCGGTCTTAGTATCGGAAGAAGATTGGAGAGCGATGCAGGAAACGCTTTTCCTTCTCTCTATTCCCGGCATGAGAGAGTCAATCCGCAAAGGCATGGAGACGCCACTTGAAGAGTGCGAAGAAACGCCCGGCTGGTAAGTGGAAAATAGTTTTTACGAAGCAGGCTCAGAAGGACGGAAAGAAACTTTCTTCATCAGGGCTTAGAGACAAAGCGGAAGCGCTTCTAAAAATCCTCGAAAGTAACCCTTACACGAACCCGCCGCCGTACGAGAAACTTGTTGGAGATTTAGCCGGTGCCTATTCTCGACGCTTGAACGTACAGCACCGGCTTGTCTATCAGGTCTTTGAAGAGGAAAGAACAGTAAAAGTGCTTCGCATGTGGACTCATTACGAATAATAACCGAGGGGGTAGATTGAAAACGTATGTCGGAAAACTTTGTGAGGATGGAGCGTATCGGGTTGTAATTGAGGATGAGCGCGGAGGTGTCAGCCCACTTCCGCTTCGACTCGACTTAGCGAACAAAAGCCCGACCGGGTTTTCGTGGGGCTACAGCGGGAGCGGCCGTCACTTCTCTCGCTCGCTTACCTCATCAACAAAGACGGGATTTTCTATAGTGCCTTCGCGGATGGGTAGGAGACGCCACTCAGAGGGGTCTTCTTGTTTGTCGCGCCATGAAGAAACGAAATCAAAACTATAGATTTCAAATGTCGGTTGGTCATCTGGAGGGTCAAAGGTCTCTTTGTTCACAATCTGCCAACCAACGATTTCCACAACCCTCTCGTGAAATATGCCGAACAGAGAGAGTTTTACAAGCTACCTCTGAAAGAGTAAAGGTTCTCTCCCTCTTCATTGCCCCATACTGTCCAATTGCGCCGTCGCTTTCTGCCGAATAGCTCGAGGTAAGGAGGAGGACTCATCCTCTCAACGAGCCTATACGCTGATTCCGGCTTTTGGCTATGGCGAGCTCGTCCGGAGAAAAGAACATTCGGCTGATCGTTACATAGAGTCGGCATGTTCCCCCGGACGGCAAAGATCATGTGTTCTGTGGCGTTTCTAAAGTAGTGGCCGAACCCGAAGTTTACCTTCCCTGCCCCGCTTTCCTTGACCCATGTGATGATGGTTTTTTCGGTAAAGCCCCAGGCATCAAGGAGCCGGAAAGCGTCACGCATGAAGCTGTTTGTCACCCACAAGTAGAGGTGACATCCACCACTAGCGGCGAGCTCGCCGACCGGAAGCGAAAGAAGGGTTTCTATGGTGAGCGTCTCGTAGTGGCGGCTTGTGCTAACGCGAGAGCCTTGATCCGAGTACGGCCAGGGAGGGTCAATGAGAATGGCTTTGAAGAGAATTGCCCGGAACTTCCCGACGCGGCGCAGCTCCGCTACCAAGTCGGGAGCTTTCAAGGCTTTGCGATCCTGTTCGCCGCGTACTATGAGACGGAGGCCCCCTACCGATAGCTTTTTGTCTTCGGCTTCGATGAGGGCAGCTTTCGGGTCATCACTGTATGAGGCTATTAGGTGATGCGACCAGGAGAGATTCTCTGAACGTTCATAGTTTCTAAATCGTTGGTACACATGGGCATACTGCCATACGGTAGAGGGTTTGCACCGAACGTCTCCCGCGAACCGTTCAACACTACTTTCGCTATAATGCCGGGTGAGGCTATCGGCGAGTGCGTTGAGCGCCCATTGTCGATCTTCGATTTCTTTCGTTATCGACTTCCACGCGGTTACGTGCTCATCCCACGTGTGGCCGACAAAGACCGGAAGCGTCGTAGTCATAGCAGAGCTATCTTACTCTGCTATATGGCAGGGGGATTATAGAAGGACGCCTGAAGCCTTCAAAACGACGCGAGGTCACTACAAGTTATTGTGGTGCCCTTCCCATATTGAAAACGGATGTTTCACACGCTTTTCGGCGGTAAGAATTTGTTAGAGCAACCACTATATCTTGAGCTTTACCCTTAAAATCTCCTGCCGTTTTCAACAAAGAGACTGATAACGGTCCTTATGGGATTTTTGGAAAGGTTAACGCCCGGCATCACCCGCCGCGCATCCAACGTGATAAGCGGCAAGTTCTCGATGAGATTCTAGCTGGCTCGCGGTTCAGTAACTAGAGCGTGTCGCAGAACTGGTTTTACTACCCAAATGTTGTACCGTTACCTTATTGGTAACACAAGTAGTGGATCGTTACATGAGTTCTGCGACACGCTCTAACTACGCGACCCTCGGCGAATACCTCATAGGCCGGTGAGTCCTCGCGAACTTCGCTGACAACTAGGATGCCTGCCTTAATGAGCTGTGCCAACTCTTTCGTGCGCTTTGGGTCAGAGCCCAGCTCCTCCCAAACCACTCTGTCAGCGCGCGACACATTACCTAGCCCTTTCCCGGTGGCTATCTGCCGCAGATTCTGAAGCTTAAACGCGACGCCGTCTGGATTACGGAACGATGGCTTCCTCGCGGCGAGGCTATGATAGGGAAACGCTCGCAGCACTTCGGAGAGTTCACAGACTCGCTGGTCTTTAGCTGAGGGAATGTGCCCGTCACAATCGAAATAAAGATCGAGCGCAAGAATGATCTCTTCGCGCGTCCAGTTCGGATTACCGTGACCTTTCGTTACCGCCATTGCTGTTATTCTGAGCCTAACGCCCGGCATCACCCGCCGCGCATCCAGCATATCGATCACGGCGTCTTGCGGATGAAATCAACGCTATTCGCGGTCGGGTGCATGCCGTTGTTAGATTGCTGTGCGCCCGCTACATGGATGCTTTACCAGCACCAAGCTCCTGCAGATCTTTCTGCGCCTTGGGAAGTGGGATTGTTCCACCACATAAACTCACGCCCAGAGTTTTCCTGCCTTTCGGGAACATTCTTGCCATAGAGGGCTCATTCTTTCGCGCGTAAACCAGATACTCCTCGCCCTCTCGGAAAATGTAGCCTTTGCATGTCCACTTATTCGACACCGTATGAAGCGCCATCCTTTTCTTCAATGGCCCCTTCCATGTTCGGTAAACGTCAAAGGTAACGATGATACGCGGTTCCGGGTTCGCCTGCTCAGGATCATCCAAATACTTAATGTTAGCTACCTTGCCACTGAAAACAGCATCAGCGCCACGGAGAGCAACTAACCCATGCGGCCCGTCACAATCACACGCCCATACAGTGAAAGGATGGGAGAGTAGAAACGTCAAGAAGGACATCGCAGCGATTGTTAGGATTCTATTCTTTGAATATTGCATAGAGGGACCTTCCGACTTACAGCAATCTAACGCCCGGCATCACCCGCCGCGGATTCAACCTCGAAACCACGCAAGCTCACGATGAGAGGCTAGCTGATTCGCGGTCGGGTGCATGCCGTTGTTATGTGGCGCGTCGAGTGTACCTACCGCCCTTGTGCCTGAACGGGCGTATTCTGAAAGGCAGTGATGCTCCACCTACCACTATCTTTCGTCATCACCATCGTGTTCATGGCGTGGCCTTTTCTCGTCTCGCCGCCCGCGCGGAACTCCAAGTTCCATTCGGCGCGAACAATCGCCACGTCGGGGCGCAGGAAGCGAACGCTCTTGACGGTGGCGACGTTGCGACTGTCCCTGTAGATGGTGGAGAATATCGCCGTGTGCCCCTTCTCTATTGCCTCTCTACCTTCCGCGCGCTCCCCCCTAACATTAACGAAGTCAGCATCAGGGGCGAACTGGGCGGCGTATGCCTTCCCATCGTGTGCGTTCCAGCCGTCTTGAACCTGCCGGACGACCTGCCGGATGGCGGCCTCGTCCGCGCTTGAGTTTTGCGGGGTTTGTGCGTTGCTCGTCGCCGTGCCGACCGACACAAGAGCCAAGGCAACTACGGCGAACAAGTTGAGGCGTTTCGACATTAGATGATTCTCCTTTCTGTCGGTTAGACAAAACAAAAAGCTGGGTAAGTTTATCAACTCTCAGACAGATGAAGCCACATAACGCTCGAATTAACCGGCGAGCAATCAATGTAAATGATAAGAAGACTGCTGATTGCGAGTCCGGTTGAATGAGTTGTTAGGTAGCCGTGCGCGGCAGAACATCTGGACGATAAACGGCCCAGAAGCTTAACCACGGCGGTGCGATGGATACGAAGTGATCCCACGTGCCGGGTTCGGCATTCGAGTCCGGGTTGAAACTGGAATAATCCGAGATGTGTTGAATTACAAAGCCTTGCTCGACCAAGCCACTCACTAGATCGCTCAACGTATGACGGAACTCTCGCGGGGGTTGAATCGGTGCGCCTGACTTGCTGCGGTCGTAAACCCATTCCTGATCTTCGTAGGTTATTTCAGCCCGATTCACGTACGGATGTTTGATCGTGTACCCTTCCCCATTCCAATCCTTTTCCCGCATCCCCATGAAGAATGGATTCGCGCACATAAAATGGTAAAGACCACCGTGGCGTAAAACTCGCGCCACTTGTTGAAATACTACACGGGTGTTCGGTACAAAACCTAAAGAATAGCTGTGATAAACGACGTCGAAAGCTGCATCCTCAAAGCGCGAGAGGTCACGTATGTCGCCCTGCAGGATTTTGATGTCAACACCGAAATGTGCCGCCGCCTCTCGATCTTGGCGCAACTGAGCTTCAGAGAGGTCGAATACGGTCACCTTGGCCTCAAGCAAAGCGAAAGCAACCGACTGCTGTCCACCACCACAAGCCAAGCAAAGCACATCCTTACCAGCAACTTTGCCGAGTCTACCTTCTGGATCGAGTCTCTCTCTAGCAGAGATTGGGTCAAGATTCAACGCAGGGCGAGTGAATAAGGCGTTGGCTTCAACAAGAGCTTTCCATCTCTCTATATTGTATTTCGCTATTTCATCCATCAAAGGCAACTCCTATAAACGTATCGTAAGGCAACCTAACGCCTGGCATCACCCGCGCCCCTGCGCAAGCTCCATGAGAGACTCCGTGCTGGGGCGTCGGGTGCATGCCGTTGTTATGCCGCCCGGTGTATTCAACGCACACGAAATTGCTCGGCCTTCGCAGGCGGCGTTGGGTAATGATAATAGCGCGCCTTCACATAGCTGTTTGAAGCAACGACGTTCGGGAAGACGCGATAGAAATCCGCTTTCGTCATTCGCCAAGTCGCATCCGGCGAGACGCTTTGACGATCCAAAAATTTCTTTCTACAGAACTGTCAAAGACATTGAAAAACAACTTGCCGATCCTGATGTTAAGCTGTCTTCCTTCATCATCTCAAATACACGCCTTGAGGATATTACATGGCGGGGAGATAAAAACAGAGACGACTTTGGTCAGCACAATGTTCTCTTCCAACAAGAAGACAAAGAAAACTACATCCCTGTAATGATGGAAAAGATATTTTCCTAATGCGGCTGAAGTTCTATTACCATTGCCTCACCTACGATAAGCCTCTTTAATCTAAAAAGTTTCTTCATTGACAAAACATACCGGCGCTACATAGCATTCCCGCGAAATCGTAAATCCTTAAAACCGGGAAACCTTAAATGATTATTTCCCTACTTAATCAAAAAGGCGGCGTTGGTAAAACGACGCTCGCCGTTCATCTCGCTATGGCCCTTTCACAGCGAGGCAACCGGGTCTTAATGGTTGACGCCGATCCACAAGGCAGCGCCCTTGACTGGGCGGCGAGCCGGGAGGGTGAAACCGCCTTTCCAGTTATAGGACTTCCGAAAGCCACACTTCACAAGGAGCTCCCGAAGCTCGCCGCAGACTATGACTTTTTAGTTATAGACGGAGCGCCCCGCGTTTATGACGTGGCCCGTTCTGCGATTATGGCAAGTGATCTTGTGCTGATCCCTGTTCAGCCCTCGCCTTATGACGTGTGGGCAGCTAAAGAAATCGTGGACTTAGTTACGGATGTGCGCCCTTTTAAGGAAAACCTTAAAAGCGTATTTGTAATTAACCGTAAAATAGTAAACACGGCTATAGGGCGGGATGTGGCCGATGCCCTGTCGGAATATGAGTTGCCGGTATTGAAATCTCAGATGTGCCAGAGAGTGAGCTTTGCTGAAAGCGCAGGCCGAGGCCAAACGGTCTTAGAGACGGAACCCGGAAGCCTCGCCAGTCAGGAGATCGACGCCCTAACAAGTGAAGTAATGGAGCTAATCAAATAATGACCAAGAAGGTAAGCTTTGGAGCCAAGCCCCGAACCCAAAAACCTTTAACCCCGGATGAATGGGTGTCCGAAGGTGCAGGGGCCGAGAACGGCGCAAAAGAGAAGCTGGAAACAACACGCTTCACCATTGATATTCCGACGGAGCTACACGCCCGGATCAAAAGCCAGTGTGCTCTACGGAAGGTGAAGATGAGGGAAGAAATACAGGCATTACTCGAAAAGCATTTTTCAATACGATAATAAGGATGTACGGTTTCCCTTAAATCCTTATTCCCGATTAGTCAAAATTATGCGCCACATTTGGGGAGACGATGCGCCACATTTGGGGAGACGATGCGCCACATTTGGGGAGACGATGCGCCACATTTGGGGAGACGATGCGCCACATTTGGGGAGACGATTAAAAGTGAAAAGTATAGATAAGTTATTGAAGTTAAGGCATTATCAGACTTAACGATTTTCGTAGACTGTTTTTAGACATTGTACTACTTAACAACAACAGGAGCCGGAGTTGTTGTTGTCTTAGAAGCTTATGAATCAAACGCCTCAAGAACTGAGCAGCGACTTAATCCCGAATGAGCTTATCCGGGTAGAGACGGCACTCACTCGCTACCCCGTCCATCGTTTATCGAAGAAGGGGAGAATCGAAATTGAGTTAGAGAATGCAGAGACAGCTTTCAAGTGGGAGGTTACCTATAACAGCAAGTACGGACAGCCCGGCCCGCTTGCTTACAAGCTCGATACGCTCATTATCAATCGAAGAATCGAGGAAGCCGAAAGGCCGTTACCCAAAGCTATCAAGCTTGGAAGTCTTAGAGAGATTGCAAACGAGGCTGGAACAGGAGAAGCACATACTACTCAAGTAAAGAAAGCACTCATGCAAAATGTTGGTGCACTCATTACGGCAAAGATTCGCTACAAGGCGAAAAATGGAGCTGAGCACACAACAGAATTTAGCAATACCCGATACGGGGTTGCCTTCACCGGCGAGAAGCTACCGGATGGCAGGGAAGCCGATGCGGTCTATATCGTGCTCAATGACTGGTACAGAGAGATTCTTGACTCCGCGCAGACCCGCCCCCTTGATTACGACTACCTGAAAGAACTCACACCCGGAGCGCAGCGTCTTTATGAGCTTTTAAGCTTTCAGATTTACGGTGCGATAGAGAGCGAGCGGAAGCGGGCGAAGCTTCTTTACTCGGAGTTTTGCACCTACGCCCCGCAGACCCGCTACTTTGACTTTGATCAAGTCAAAAAGCAGATGTACAAGCTAAACGTAGCGCACAAGAAATCGGGCTACATTCTCCACGCTCACTTTCAGGAGGTAATCGGGAAGACCGGCGAGATTGATTGGGAGATGTACTACACGCCCGGCTTAAAAGCGAAGGGCGAACACACGGCGGCGAAGAGAAAACCGAGACAAAAGAAACCCGTACAGCTAGAGCTTCCGACAGTGACGGATGAGACACGAGCGCCCGGCGAGCCGGCGACGACTGAGGCCCCCATGCCGGCAGGACTCACCCCTGAGCAAGAGAGTTATCTTTCCAAGCTGACGGCTAAGGGAGTGACGAAGACCGAGGCTCGAAGACTTGTCACCCACCGGCTAGAAGCGTGTCGCTTGAAAGTCCCGGCGCTCGAGCATTTGCCGGAGACGCAGGGGAAGACCAACCGGGGCGGGAACGTCAGAGCGTTTATTGAGCGTGACGACTGGCAGCTACCGCCGACTTACCTTGAAGCGAAAGCGAAGGCCGAAGAAGCGTCTAAGAGCCACGCGAGACGAGACCGGATAGCGGCGTGCCCCCTGTGCGATGCGTCAGGGTTTCGGATGGTGACGGACGGGAAAACAAGCGGGGCCAAGAAGTGCAGCCACAACGCCGAAATTGAGGCGAGGTATCCATCGGTATAGGCCGCACTAAAATCTCTTCACCTAGAGGCAGCTAGGGCCATAGGATTTGATTTAACCACCTTAAAGCAACCCCCCTTTCCATCAAGACCATGTACACCAACCGCAGAGCGGAACTTTGACCGTCTGCGAAGCAGCTAAAAGCAACCGCAGACGGACGCGAAATTTTTTCAACAATCAACCTTTGTTCTGACACTTTCAAAATTTGGTCACGCTTCGGCCAAAGCGCCTTCGCTACACTCAACCGGGAAGGACGTTCGCACCAGTGCTCACGCGTTTTTACATTCCGGTCTCGTTGGGTAGTTAGGGGAGGGAAGACGCCTCGCTTTTCAGCATCGGGGGGAGTAGCCCTGGACGGGCTCTAAAGGCAGTCGCTTCTGAACGAAGCGCCACCCCTGAACGGGGCGCTCTTGGGGAGCGAATACAGCCCTGAACGGGCTCGCCCTGGGGGCGAAGGCACCCCTGAACGGGGCCGCGTTGGGCGCGGTAAAAGGCAGCTCGCTTCGCTCGTCACGCACCTTCGGTGTTGCAAACACATCAGACAAAAAACAATACGGAAGCCGTATTCTACGGCGCTGCCACGCGCTTGCACTTCGTTTACACTTGTGGCGAAAATCTGTGGTAACTTCTTGCCGTTCAAGTAACTTAAACTTGCTTACAGTTCTTTTCGTGTAAGGAAAGGGGAATTTTTGTGGCGGAAGAGACAAGTTACACCATAGCATTTCGGGTTTCGCCGGCGCGGTTAAAAGAGCTTCATGACATTGCCGAGACCCTTGACCCGACCGAGAAGGGAAGGAAGAAAAGGGGCGTGAGTGTTCACGACGTAGCCCGGTTACTCGTCTACCAATCGCTTGATGATACACTCAGAAAACAGCTTTTAGCGGGTCAGGAATTTTTGGTCTCACGTCTTGAGGAAGTGTCAGAGGCGGTTGAAGAGCTTTCGGAATCGGTCGGGAAAGATTTTGAGACGTTGGACAAAACGATAACGCAAAAGACAGGCGAGCTCGGGAAACTCTATCGGCAGAAGTAGAGAGAGAAAGGTGGTTTTGCCGTGTTAAAAATCACTCCAATGGGGGGAGGAAGTAAGTGGTACTTCTCCCACATGAGTGGGCAAGATGACTACTACGTGAGCCCGCAAGAGGAGGAGCCGGGCGAGTGGATAGGAAAGGGAGCGGCCCTTTTGGGTCTTTCGGGTGAGGTGAAAAGAAAAGAGTTTTGCCAGATTTTTGAAGGCTACTCACCAGACGGCTTAAAGCAAAAACTCATTCAATCAGCCGGGAGGAAAGATAACCCGGAGACAAAAGAGGGCGGCCACCGGCCCGGCTGGGATTACACTTTTCACGGCGGGAAAGCGTACTCGATTCTTTTAGCTCTGACGAAAGATGAAGGGGAGCGGAGCACCTTAAAGGAAGCGTTTCAGAGTGCGGTCAAAGAGACGATTTCCGAGCTTGAGCGAGACACCATTACCCGAATCGGTAAGGGCGGCCGCGAGAAGGTACCGGCAAAAGTCGTTGCCGCTCTTTTTCCGCACCACACCGCGCGCGGCCAGAATGGGCAGCTTCCCGATATGCAAGAGCATATCCACGCCACTTTTTTTAATGTCACAGTGCGGGAGGTCGGAAAGAAGGAGGACGGAACCCCGGCCATAAAAACGACAGCCCTTGAAACCCTTCCTCACAAACAGATGGAGAAGGAATACGGCGCGGCATTGAGGGAGAGGCTTAATAGGAACCTTCGATCACTTGGCATTGATTCATTTATCGAAGGCGACCGGGTGCGAATCAAAGGAATTTCGCGCGAGTGTGAGGACTACTTTTCAAAGCGAAGCACGACGATAAAAGAGCGAGCGCCGGAGGGCGACTCGATTGATAAGGATCGGGCGTCCCTCACGACCCGAGACAAAAAGAACAAAGCGCACACGCTCCCTGTGTGCCAAGCGCATTGGGAGAAGGAGCTTCAGGAGAAGTTTCAGCTTACCCATATATCACTTCCATCCTTTCGGCTTTCAGAAGCGGGCGTAGAGAAAGAGGCGCTCCTAAAAGACCCGTATCAAGGGGCGACCCTTCCCCGG
>MWWB01000126.1_pt1 | contig 15867 bp, 16 predicted proteins | sample 1047291 | NCBI WGS metagenome assembly MWWB01 (sample SAMN06349976, study PRJNA376086) | soil metagenome | isolation source: MS4-1 sample Antarctic (ecotone) soil | place: Antarctica | reverse complement strand
AAAGAGTACTGTAAGTAGCATTCTTTTTTAAAGCTTCTTTTAGTGTACTTTCAAAATTTGCAACATCAGTATTTGGAATACTGAGTCCAGCACGAGAAAATAAATTAATAATAAATCCAGAGCAATCGGTTCCGAATACTGCATATTGTTTGTGAAGGTTATTTCCCTTTGGAGGATTAAGCCTTTGTGTGAAATTTCGTTGCCCAAAACTATATACTAATCCCTGATGTTCTGGCTTATCAGTTCCTTCGCCAGGATAAGTAATTATCTTTTGCCCCGAAAGAGATTGTGCATCCCGAAGCATTGCATCTGTTAATTTTCCTGCCTCTCCCTGTACGCTCATAAGTCTTCCTAAAGGATTCCCTTCATGCCCCAATATTTGCTTTAGGGTTGGGTTTGCGACACTTATACTTTCAATGAAAGCGTTATCCTGTTCATTAAGAGAGTCTCCAATTTCTTGATTTTTTTCATCTAGGTTTTTTTTACATGCTACGAAGACTAATAGGGCAAGAGAAAATGCAATGAAAAATTTTAACTTTGATTTCATAAGAAATAAATTAAGAAGTAACTACTTTTTAGGATGCAGTTTCCTGAATACTAAATTTAATATATTTATTGTTAAAATAAACATTTAAAGGAGTCAAAGCTCCGTAGCCTGGTTATTTCGTTCTCCTCCTCTTTATACCAGACCTCTACATAAAAGGAGTAAAGAGCGTATAGCACTATTTTAAAGCCGGTCTCTACATTATACCAGGCTCCAGAGGTAGAATTTTATTTAAATGATGAGTAAAGCCCCCCTTGGCTCCTCAAAATATGTAGGATCCTGCTTTTTTTAGCCGCTCTCTGATCCTTGTTTTTTTTCTCTCTTTTTAAGGCTCTCTGACTGTAAGGAGAGGAGAGCCCTCTTAGATACTCTTAGAGTATCTTAATATATCTTAGTCTTTTTAAAAACCGTATAACCTATTGATATAGAGCATTTTAATACATACCTAATTGCACTCAGGTACATAATCATTGCACTCAGGTACATAAAAAGGGCTAAAAATTGCACTCAGGTACATAATCATTGCACTCAGGTACATAGTTGCATAAACAATTTATTCCCAATCCATATTTAGAGTAAAAACTATTTTAGGCTCTCCATTAGCGGCTGTTTTTATCTCATAGCTTATGAGTAATCCCAGAGCTTTTACTGTCTCCAGAGCTTTCTCTGTAAACTCTTTTACTTTCTTTTTACGGCTCTCATTCATCCATTTTTCAGATAACATCCAATAGAGCCTATCCAGGTTTATCTCTGGTTTAGGGTGTTTACTACTTATCTCTCTTATTAAGTAATCTCTAAGCCTTAAAGTTATCTGAGGTATATCCCAGTTTCCGTAAGCTATTTTAGTTCTTAGAGTAATATCATTAGGGTAGAGGATAAATTTACTATCTATCTGCCTCCTGAAAATAGGGTTAAGGAGTATTACCGTCTCCTCTTTTTTACTTAATTCTATATCCTCTCTACTATACTCCGTCTGGCTTATTTTCACTATGTGGATGAGCTTCCTAAAGTCCTCTATTTTCCGCTCTATCCGTCCTCCGTCTTTCTTTTTAGTGGTCTCTACATAGCTTAATAAAAAGCGTTTACTATCCAGCTCTGTAAGTATCTGTTTTACGTTATCTACATCCTTACCTCCTATACTTTCTCCTCCTTTATATTCCTTAGTAAGCTCATAAAGGGTAAAGGCTAATTTAGGAGCTGGAGTATTTTTATCTCCTTTATCTCCTCCATATTCTACCAGCTCATAACCTACATTGCCAGAGTAGTAATCCTCTTTTTTAGGCTCTGAGGTCTGGCTGGTTTCGTGTAGTAGTTTACATAAACAGTCTATTATTTTTGTCTCTGAGGGAGAGAGTTTTATACCCTCTACTATCTCAGTTACTTCTACTCCAGTTACTTCTATATCCTTTTTAGTTATGTCCTGTAGGCTGTCAAAAATGGAAAGTTGATAGCTTTTGTCTTTAGGATAAGAGTATTTTAATATCTGGTCTGTAAGGTGTCCAGAGCGTTTATATTTCCCCTTTTTACCCTCCTCTACTACCGGCTCTACTGGCTTAGCAGGAGAGTAGCCTCCTCCAGTATCTAAGCCTGGTAATAGTCCTGTATTTATATCTTTCCGCTTACTCACCTCTTAAAAACTCTTTTTTAAAGTAGTTATAAATCTCTGGGTCTACCTCCAGCTCTTTTGTGTTTGGAGTAATAGCGTATAAGGCTTTTAACTTATCCGCTCTTATTTTAGGTATGTCTGGTATAAACCTCTCCTCATCGCTCTGGTATTTAGTCCAGCCTATAATAGGTTTATGTATGTCCTCAGTCATGGAGTTAATTATATCCTTATAAGTCTTAATACTAAAGCCCTCCTCCTCCATATAATCCAGGATAGCATCTTTCCAGCTTATAAACTTTATAGCCGCTTTAATAGCCTCCTTTTTTACGTTATTCATTACAAACCAGAGGCTATATCTTTTATCTCTGTCCGGGTCTGTTTTTTCCTTTGCTCCCTTTGGTCTTTCTTTTTCAAAATCTATATTTATATCTAAGTAGCCCTCCGGATCTGTAGCTATATCCGTAAATAAAAACCTTGTTAGCCTACCAGCCTGAGAGCTTATTTTTGTCCGCTCCTCCTGGTCTTTTATTTCGTGTAGAATATGGTTACTTAGTACCTCTGCCTCCTGCAAGGTTTCCCAAACTAAAATATAGCCTCTCAGGTTTGAGTAGTGCATTAATACCTCAAACTTTAAGCCTTGTAAATTCATTATAGCCGTTGTTACCTGTCTATCTACTCTTAACCAACTATTCCAGAGCTTTATCTCATTAGGCTTTTTAAAGCTATCTGAGAGCTGGTTTATTTCATGGTCTGTTAATAGTCTCTCCTGGCTATATTTCGCCCTGGCGTTATCCTCAGCTAAAAGGAGTAGCCTCTGTTTAGTAGAGCCTGTAGTAAGTATTTTAGATATATCCTTAGCCATTCTTTAAAGTGTTTTCAATATTCTGTAATCTCTCCTCCAGGTCTGTTATCTCTATAGCCTTTAATACAGAGTTAAGTAGATAAGTCTCTTTATAAGCCTGAGCCTCTGTAATGGCTCCGCTCTGATATCTTCTGTAAACCCTCAGGAGGAGCCGTTTTACATCCTTTGCCTCTATCTCCCTGTTATCTGTAATCATTGTTTACTCTGTTTAACCGGTAACCTTTTAGCCTACTTTTAGTCTCCTTACCGGTGGCTGGGCTGGCCGTATATTGGTAAGCTCCTCCAGTACCTCCCTATCCAGCCGCTCCTCTTTAATCTCCTGAGAGGTTTTATAGATAGGCTCTATTATCTCTTCTTTTACCTGGCTGTTATATTTTAGAAGTAGGTCCAGTAGTTTATCTGTAGGAACATCTGAGAGGTCTCTACTTTGTACCTCTGTTTTTATCTTTGTAAGCATCTCTCCAAAGGTTTGTAATCTACTCTCCTTTAATAAAAAGTATCGCTCATAAAGAGCCTCCAGCTCCAGAGCTTTAAGGTTTGCTATCTCATCCTGTAGCTCCTTACTCCAGTCTATAAGCGTCTGTTTAGCTTTGCCCAGCTCTTTAGCTATTCGGTCAAAACTCCAACCCTTGGCCCTTAGGTCTATAAACCGCTCCTTTAGCTCCGTAGTTTCCATTCATTACATATTTTATGAGCCTCCATTAATACAGAGTAAGGAGCCTCTATCTCTCTGGCTATTGCCTTTAAATCTGGTCTTACTGAGGTATTAGGCTCATCTATTGAAAAGGTAAATACTATAGCCCATAATGTAGAGCTTTCTTTATTTGTGGTTAAACCTCCGCTCCAGGTCTCAGGTAAATTAAAATAGGCTGGCTTTACCTGTAAGAGGTCCTTATACTTACCTCCAGCCTTTAGAATATCCTCCAGAGCCTTAGAGTACCTGTAGCCCATAGCGCTTATAAAAGTTCCCTCTATTTGTTTATAAGCCTCCTCCTGAGCCTCTTTTTTTGTAGGTTTCTTATCTCCGTTATATGCTACGGTTTCTTCTTTCTCCTCATCCCAGTAGCCATAAATCTCTGTTATCCCTGTAAGCTCCTGTAGTTGTTTAGCTGAGGTAACAGCTACTTTCTCCTCCTCCTCTACCAGCCTTACAAATATTTCGTTTAGGTACTGCTCATCAGAGTAAATCTCTGTAAAAAGGTCTCCCCAGGTTGTATCTCCGTCCGATATGGCCTTTAGTCGCTCATAGCTTTTTTTATAGAGGCTGTCTTTAAACTCAGAGCTTTTAAGCAGAGCATCTACTACGGTTTTCCAACTGTTATCTTTTGATGCAGCATAATACTCTGCTATACTTTCTTTTTTTTCTCCGCTTTTGAAAAGGAGTTGCCCCTCTACTACAGAGTCTTGTAGATATTTAGTTACCAGGCTATCCGTAAAAGGTTGTCCTATTAGCCCCTTGAGTACCTCTTTAAATGCTTTATCGTGTATTAATTCGCTCATCTTCTTCTATTTAAAGGACGCTCTAAACTGGGATAGCCTGTTTTTTAATCCTCCCTGAAATGAAATAATTATTTATAATACTCTATTTCTCGCTCCACAATTGTTGTAGGGGTGTTTGTATTAAAACTGATTCTCCTCCTCCAATTACCAATTTTATCATATCTATCATATTTAAACAGCTGCGTTAAACCGAGTGCATTATTACTCCACATTATCACATTCCCATTATTATCATACTTCCGCAAAAAAGTATACTCAGGTACGCCATCTGAGTTATAGCTGACCTCTTCTATTATATTCCCATCATTGTCGTACTTAAAAGTTCTTTTCCATAATACCTCTCCATTATTTAATGTGTAGTTCCTTTCTATCTCGTCTCCTTTGCTATCATATTTGAAAATCTCTTTACTAATTAGGTTACCATTTAGGGTTTTAGCTCTTTCTATCATGTTTCCTTTTTCATCATATTTATATGTTTCGCCCCCAGTCAAATTACCGTTAGCATCATAATCTCTCATTTCTATTTTATTCCCTTTCTCATCATAACTACAGAGATATTTGCTGCTTAAACTATGGTCATCATTATAAAAGTTCCTTTCCGTTTCATTACCATTATAATTATACTTTCGACCATGCTTAGTTTCTAATTCTCTTTTTGATGTATCTGCGCTGTCTGGTAAGGTGTAGGAGTAGGATATATAAGAATTAACCTTGCCCTTTAGTTTCTCTTGTTTTAAGTCGTTTTTTACCAAAGGAGTAGAACAGGAAACAATAAAAAAAGCAGCCAAGAACAGAAGCTCTTTACGTAATTTCTTATCTCTTTTCATGTTATTTCTATTTAACATAATCCTACTTCTGTAATGTAATGTTTATGGAAGTTGAGCCTAATTACACCAAAGGTTTATTCCCTCATAAGCCTGTTTAGCGCCTAACTCTCCTGCTTTGCTTAAATCGGAGCAACTTCCTTCATTGTCTCCCGAAAAGTGTTTAGCACTTCCTCTGACTAAATAAGCATTAGCGTATTTAGGATTAAGCTCTATTGCTTTACTAAAGTCCTCTATTGCTCCTTTGTAATCTTTTTCGTTGTTCTTAATAACACCTCTATAAAACCAGGCTAAAGAGTTTTTAGGGTTTGCTTCTATAGATTTATTAAAATTTTCTATAGCTCCGTTCACATCCTTAAGCTCTTTATAGGCTATCCCTTTACCTAAATAAGCCTTACTAATATCAAAAGTGTCCTTATACCTCAAAGCGTTGTCAAAGTCGGCTATTGCTCCCCTATAATCACCTAAGGAGCCTTTAGCATTACCTCTGTTAGCATAAACAAATCCTGCTTTTGGGTTTATTTCTAATGCCTTGTTGTATTCAGCTATTGCTCCTCCATAGTCTTCTTTTTCAACTTTATTTAATCCTAATTCATTCCATTTACTAACCTCTCCTCCTTTTTCTCCGCAACTATATAAGAGTAATAGAGAAGAAAACACCAGTAACTTAACTATCATATAAGGAGGGTTTACTTTTTAGGTATTGTTTTAATAGCTCCGTTCTTTTTCTCATACTTAGCTACAGTCTCCGCTAAGGAGGTGTTTATTGCGTCCTTAATTAAAACCCTATCCCAGTAGGCTATAGCTTTTAGTTTCTCCAGTAGCTCCTCATTTATTATAAACGTGGCTCTGGTCTCATTCTCTTTTGTACCCTCCTGAGAGCTTTTAGTAATCTCCTTAGTCTGGGTTACCGGTCTGCCTCTCTTAGGCTTGTCTGGCTGGTTTCCCAGTAGAGAGTTTAGGCCACCTGTAAAGTTCTTTTTACTCATACCTGTAAATTTAGTGTTTATTTATATTACTTAGTAATTACTGTTTACTTCTTTATACTCATAATATGTTTTAAGCTCTTCTATTTTAATTCGTTTGTTTTCTATCTCCCTTCTGGTATAGTCTGTTTTAGGTTCAGCTATTTCTAATTTTCTTATACTATCCTGTAAATCTTCTATTTCTTTCTTAAAGGACTTTAAACCCATCTTTTTTCCATCTTTAAAAATATCCATTACATCCCCCAATATGAGCCAAAAATACCAGTATGTTAATGCGGCTATTATGATAGAAACCGGACCAGGCAAAAAAGAATAAAACTTAATAAGTACGAAAATGCCCAACCCTAACCACAGGGTTTTAATTATAGCTGGCTTAATATATTGTTTAGAGTATCTATTCATAATATTTACTTTCTCTTTATTATCTCTTTAGAGAGAGAGAGGTAATCCTCCGCTCCGTAGCTCTTAGGGTTATACCTGAATATATCCAGGCTACTGGCTGGAGCCTCTGCTAAGGCTATGTTATCTCTTACCTTAGTCTTAAATACCTCCTCCTTAAAATGCGCCTCTATAGTGGCTACTACATCCCTGTTTAATATTTTGCGGTTATCGTACTGGGTAATAAAAACGCCTCCTACTCTCAGCTCCTTATTAAGCCTCTTTTTTATCTTCTCTATTACCTCTATTAGCTTAGTTAATCCCTGTAGAGCTAAATACTGAGCCTGTAGCGGTATAAATACATCATCTGAGGCTGTAAAAGCGTTTATAGTAAGTAATCCCAGAGAGGGAGGGCTATCTATTAGTATGTAATCATAAGAGGACCGTAGCGGCTCTATTAGCTCTCTGAGGATATACTCTCTCCCAGCCTCTCCAGAGAGTTCTACCTCCGCTCCTGAGAGGTCCAAAGTAGAGGGTATTACATCCAGCCCTTTTATTATCTCTATAGGCTGGAGCTTATACTCTCCTTTAATAGCTCCGTAAATATTCCGCTCCTGGTCTGTTAGCCCCAAGCTCTGACTAAGGTTTGCCTGAGCGTCCAGGTCTATGAGTAATACTCTTTTGCCCAGCTTATTTAAACCGGCTCCTATATTGATAGCTGAGGTAGTTTTACCTACTCCTCCTTTATGGTTACTTATACTAATTACTTTACTCATATTACTTTGTTTACTCTGGTTATTTAAAGTAGGTACTACCAGAGTTACTACTGTTCTTAATCTTACCGGTATTACCATTAAAAAAAAGTATCTCCTCCGCTCCTACTTTACCTCCCCTGTTTTTTAGAATAGTAGTAAATAAAGTATCTGGAGTAGAGGCTCCTTTGTTGTTAATTTCGTTTAGCTCTCCGTCTGAGGCTAAGGGCTTAAATTTATTATTCCAAAAGCCTACTATGAGGTTAGCTATCCGCTCTATATCTCCAGCCTCTCCTATTTTGGTAGGGTGTAGCCTGAGCTGGTTTACTACCTCCCTATTAAATTGCGCTCCCAGTATTATAGGTAAGCCGGTCTCTACTGCTATATCCTTTAGGGCTATACATATCTCTTTAATCTCCTCCTGTCTGGAGTAGGTCTTATACTTACCCTCTGGTAGGTTTAAGAGCTGGATATAGTCTATAAATATGGCTCCTGGATTGGCGTGTTTATGTAGGTATCTAATAGCCTCTATTATGGTATCTGAGTTATAGCTGGAGTAGTGGATATTTAGCCTCCTGGTATCTATAAGCTCTTTAAAAAACTTATCCTTAGTAGCGGTAAAATGGTCCTTACTCTGGCTCCTTATGTATTCTGTAGAGCCTGTAGTAAAATACTGTTTTATTAGCCTTCGGTTTGAGTTGTTTAGGCTGTTTAACTCTGTATCTAAGTAAGTATTTAAGGTGTTGATTAAAATACTATCTCCGTCCTCCTCATAGCTGAATAAGTAAGCCTCTTTATCTGGGTAAGCCTGAGTTATATTTAAGGCTAAGTTTATTAAAAACGTGGTTTTACCATGCGAAGTAGGAGCGGTAAAAATGCTAATAGCTCCAGCCGGTAATAGTAGCTCCTCTCCTCCTATAATATAGCCTGAGTTTAGGCTGTCTGGTTTGTTTGCCTGTCTCTGTTTTAGCTCCTCCTCTTTTATGGGGAGTAATAAGCCGCTAAACTCTGTAGCCCTATCCTTTAGCTTTACTTCTTTTACTTTGCTATCCAATAGCTCCAGAGCCTTATCTATCTCTCCTTTATCCTGTAACTGGGTAACGTCTGAGAGTAGCTTTTTAAGGTCCTTAGCCTGAGCCTCTTTATCTCTGGTAGCCGTTAACCTATCTACAGTAATGGATAAACTCTCATCTGAAATACCCAGCTCTTTAATAGCGTCCAGAGAGGTAAATAACTTTTTATATCGGTCTCTGTCTGTAGCGTCCGGTATCTGAGTAGCTGTCTCTACTACCTCATCCAGTAAGCTATCTATATCCTTAGGCCGTAGCCCTCTCTCATCCTCTATTTTGCCGTATTTATGTAGGGTAGCCTGTAGCCTATACTCATAGTAGGGTAAACCCTCTCTAAGAGCCTGTGTAAACCTCTCTACTCCCTTATCTCTTATTAGGCTATCTACATCCGTTTTACTTTGGTTTACCTCTGGTAGGGTTACTATGTAAACTCTGTTTACTCCCTCTCTCAGTATTACCTCTATAGCTGAGTTTATTCTCTTAGCGGTCTCCTCCTCCTTACCGGGCTCTCTATCAAAACAGAGCGTAAAGCTCTTAGCCCCTCTCCTTATTGCGTCCTTTATTTGCTCTGAGGCTATATTACTCCCTCCTGTAGCTACTACATTCTCCACTTTTTTTACTGTAGCTGAGAGGCTATCCAGCTCTCCTTCTACTATTACTACATCCTTATCTCCTTTAATGCCTGAGAGGTTAAAAAAGCCTCCCAGCCTATCCAGCCCTGAGCTGTTTAAATATTTTGGAGTAGCATCTCCTATAGTTCTAAACTTAAAGCCTTTTACAGAGCCTCCGCTCCTGTAAGGTATGGTAAGGCTATGAGTAGAGCCTATCCTGTTATCCGTTTTAATCTTTACTACCTCATCTATAAGGCTCTGGCTATATCCTTTACTAAGGAGGTATTTAAAGAGCTTAGCCTGGTCTGGTATGTAGCCCAGCTCCATAGTTTTTATATCCTCATCTGAGTAGCCCCTGTAGGATAGGTAGGCGCTCACATCCTTAGCTCCTGTAGCGTTCTCTAAACAGTAAATAAAATAGCTATTACAATCCTCCAGTAATGTAGCCTGGTCTTTATATCTCTGGTAGCTCTCCTGGTTAAATTCGCTCTTAGGTAGCTGTAGCCCTACTACATCCGCTAAGGTCTTTACTGCCTGGATAAAATCTACTTTATCCCTCCTTATTACATAATCTACTAAGCCTATTACCTCTCCTCCCTGTTCTAATATGCAGCCTGGGGCCTGTTTAGTTACTACTGTTTTATCCGCTCTGGTTTTATGAGTAGAGCCGTCTAAATAAGTTTTACTCCTCCAGCCTCCAGAGTAGCGTTTAAAATCATGCTCTGGTAAGGCTCTATCTATACTCTCATAAAGAGAGGGGTAAAGCTCATATTTTATCCAGTCTGTTATAATACTCATATTACTTTGTTTATCCTGTTTACTGTTATTACTTAAAAAGGTGTAGAGCTTCCTAAATAGTAAAGCTCTGGGTTAATAGTTTGTGCTATAGCCCCCTCCTGTAGCATTAATAAAAAGCCTCTCTCCGCTCTACCCTTACTTACATTAGTAGCCTCCTTTATCCTGGTTATTATATCCTCCTTACCATAGCTGTTCTCTCCCCTTATAATCTTACCGGCTAAGGCTATGAGTTTAGAGTTATCTACCTCCTGAGCTTTTATCTCTGGCTCTGGATGAGGGCTATAATCCTCTCTTACTTCTACTTTCCTTATCCGCTCTCCTGTCTTAATACTTACCAGGTCTAAGCGTTCTACCAGCTCCTCTATAAGAGGATTAATAGCCACTAACTTACTGTAGGCTGTCTCCTCCTCTGTAGGCTGTCTCTCTACCTGTATAGGCTTAATAACGTCTATCTCCTTTACCTCTGGAGCTGGGAGCTTTACCTCTCTAATAGAGAGCCGCTTTACTTTGGCTATATCTGTAGAGAGTAGGCTCATTAATATAAACTATCTATTAAAGCCTCTCCGCTATTAAGTAGCCTCCGTTCCTCATTTAGGGTAGCTGTATAAATCTGGGTAGTAGCTGGGTTACTATGCCTTAAAGTAAATTGAGCCGTCTCTAAAGAGCCTCCAGCCCTTAGAATATTTACGGCTGTAGTATGCCTGAGGCTATGAGCTGTAAAGGCTCTCTCATCCAGCCCTATAGCCTTTAAACCCTCTTTAGCTATGTAAGATATACTCCTGGTAGTAAGCCGCTCTCCTTTGGAGTTATTAGAGGTAGAGGTAAATAAAGGCTCTGAGCTACTTGCCTTACCTCTGGAGGCTAAATAGTCCGCTATAGGCTGGTAGGTCTTATCTGTAAGGAGTACAAAATTATCTTTCTCATCCCTGCCTTTACCCTGTATTAATAGCACTCTCTGAGAGCCTTTAAATACTATATCCTCTACTGAGGCTCTTATTACTTCTATAGTCCTTAATCCAGTCCTGAGGAGCAGGCTAATTATAGCGTAATCCCTGGAGGCTGTAGCCTGGTAGTAATTGAGTAGGGCTGTAGCCTGAGCTGGGAGTAGTGGCTGTTTTTTAAATTGCTGTTTACGTTTTGGAGCTTTAATCCCTTTGGCCACATTAGGGTAAAATTTATTAGCCTCCGTCCATTCGTAAAAGCGTCTTACTGAGGTAATATAGGAGCCTACAGTTAGGCTACTCATCCCAGAGGCTAATAGGTCCTCCTTATATTCTATGAGCTGAGGTCTGGCTATCTCTGAGAGGAGGTAGGCTTTCTTAGTTACCCAGCTAAAGTATTGTTTAAGCGTCCTTCTGTATAGGAGCTTAGAGCTTTGCTTTACATCTTGAGCCTGTATAAAGCTATCTACCAGCTCCTCTGTCCTCTGAGGGCTTACTGTAGTTACATCCTGAGCCGCTTTTACTACTAAATTCATAGTTAAGTAATTTACTGTTTACTATTGCGAATATAGTAATATTATCTTACTTACAACTATTACTGATATTTTTTTTATTACTTAGTAAACAGTAAATTACTTACCGTTTCTTTCCCTTCCCTCTATATATATGCGGCTGCTTTTCTATATCAGTTTGTGAAATGGTTTTAAACGTCCTCATATTAAAAGAGAATATTAAATATTTTAAGGGTTTAAGAGACAAAAAACCCCAAATGTCTAAGAGCTCTTACTATCGCTTATAGACGCTTTGGTTGTAAACCAGCTACCCCTAAAATTAGAAATAGTATATATTGTCTTTTTACTTTATTCTTTACCGTGTAAGGCTTTGTAATTAACTGAAAATCAGTTATATTAAAAATAATTCTCAACTACTAAGGAGCCTTAAAGGTTTTTCCAAAAACACAACAACTTTTTTTAAAACACCATATTTAAATATAGTGGGTTAATGGTTAAATATTTTTTGGGAAAAGTGATTTTTGGGAAAATTAAAACTATTTATTGATACACACTATAAACACATATGCAAATGAACAAATCGCCACCGGGTGCTAAAAGCATCAACAAAAAAATTTATTAATAAAAAAGGCTCCTGTTAGCGCAGGAACCTTAAATAAAATTCTAATTAATGAAGAACAAAAATACAAAAACAAAAACAAAGTGGTTACGCCAGCTTATAAAAACCCTTAGATGCTTCCTGGTTTCCATCATTATAACCATTGGGGTAGATGTACTTTCTGAGCTAATAAAGAACAGCCTCTTTTAATTAAATAAGGCCCTTGCAGTAATGCAGGGGCTTATTACTCGTTACGACGAATGGGTTGGCTATAACGGTTTTTATTCTTTATTTAATTGTATAACGGTACTTGTCCCGTCTCCTGTACCAATAGGTCCTTTTTCAGTAAATGGGAATTGAAACCTACCCAATACTTCATTACCAAGTGAATTTTTGGAATAGCAATCAATTTTAATTCTGTAATAAGCTAATTCATTTGCTTGTTGAGGGCTAATTGATGATAATTTTTCCTGAACACGCTTCTTTTCATCTGAGTTTAAAACATATAAATCGTATTCTTTCATTTTATCAAGATATATTAAAGCGTATTTTTTTTTAATAGCAATTCTTTTATTAAGAAACTCAGTTCCACCTGCTCCCTTTTCATTTTTTAAATCTTCATCTTTTTTAATTTCTAATAAAACCCTATCAAAAGACATTTGGTATGCCTGTCTATATGTTGGGTTCCTCTCGTCTTCAGCTACTCTACATTTTTCAATCTCAGCCGTTAAGTAAGAAATGCTATCAGTTAAGTCTTGCTCTTTGTTTGTTTTTTCAGAAGTCAACTTTAGTAATTTATAAGAGTAAGGGTCCTTGAAGTTTTTTTCTACGTAAAATTCCTTAAACCACTTCTCTGCATTAATCTTGACCTTTTCTTCAGGGTTGATAATTGTCGCTGTTTTCGTTGTGACTTTTACCGCTGGCTTTTTTGTTTGTGCATAAGTAAAAAAAGGTAAAAGCAATAAGCTTAATAATATTGAATTTTTCATGAGTAGAAACAGCAGTAGATTTATTTTCATTCTATAAATTTATATGTTTTAAATTTTGATGTTTGCTCCCAGAAGAAAGGAGGTATATTTTCATTAAAGGATGAGTATAGCCCGGCTCCTCATCCCAGCCCTAAATATGTAAGCTTCTATGTTTTTTATTCTCTCTCTCATTTCTATTTTTTGTTTTTTAGCTTTATTCTACTAAACAAGGATATGAATATTGTTGACAGGGACAGTTTTTTAGAATTATAAGCTAAAAATTATAAATAGAAAATTGTAAAAGAGGTGTGGCTGGTTAAGAGAAAAATGGACCTGCGAAATGTCACCACCTAAACGTTTTTGTATTGAACTATAATTATGCTAATGATGAAGTATGTACTATTTGTAATAACCATCTATTTTACCAGTTGCTCAGAAAAGCCTGTAGCAAATCATCCCTCTGCATCACAGTTAAACTTCCAGTCTAAAATAAACAGGTACGATTCCCTGTACCGTCTATACGATATTGCTTCTAACCCAATGAGCAAAAGTAAATTCAGGGAAACATTTTTGGACAGCTTGAACTCTTACCTGGTCGAACAGAAATATATTTTGAATAATATCAAGGTCAAGCTTACGGAAAACAAAATACATGATATTCAAGGAATAAGGGCCCTCGTTGCTGAATTTAAGGATGAAAATGACAACGAGTACTGGATGGAGTTTGATTATAAGCCTGACAGTATTAAAAATTTGCAAACCAACCCCGCATATATACTAATTAAGGACATGCCGATTGAAAAGGACACAGTGCTCAGTTTTTTCTATTTAGGTGATATTAAGTGGAAAGATTCCGATTACGATAAAACTGTTCGCTTACAAGTGGTTCCTTTTCCAAAGGATTACAACTTTGATAGTTCTCGCAATGCAAACAAGGATTTAAGCAAATAGTTTCTGGGCTTTTGTTTTCCTTTATATCTGTATTGAGTGCTTTCTTATTTTGGACCCTGCATTATCAGTTTTTAGCTTTTTTTAGCCGCTCTCTCAGCCCTGTAGTTTTTCTTTTTTTAAGGCTCTCCGACTGAAAGGAGGAGGAGAGCCGCTTAAATACCTTTAGAGGTATTTAGATATATTTAAGCAAAAAAAACCCTTGTAACTACTCTGTAAATCAATTGTATACAAAACCCTTTTCGTATTGTGTGACACCTTTCTCGTATTGTGTGACACCTTTCTCGTATTGTGTGACACCTTTCTCGTATTGTGTGACACCTTATAATACCCTACTTTTTTACCAGCTCTTTATGTCTTATGTACTTATCTGAGTAGGCAAAAACATACATTCCTGTAATCTCCTCATAAGAGTAGCTTTTAATATGTTCTTTATCTTGTAGCTCCTGTAGTCCTTTTAGGATAGTGGCTCTTACTCTGGGCTTTCCCTGTGTTTTTATTTGTCTCTCCAGCCCTAAATGTTTTACCAGGTTACCCTCTGCTATTTTTTGTGAGGGTTTATTACTGGCAGAGTAAGTAAGTATTTTATAGGCTATATCTGTAAGGCTGAGAGCTAATTTCACAAACTTATCATTTACTACTAATACATTACCCAAACCCTTACCCTCCAGAGCTTTAATAAAAAGAGGGCTGGGCTTTATTGTAATACTATCTATTGGCTCATCCTTTATAAACTTTGTTAATCCGCTTCCTATCTCTGTATAATTACCCGCTTTATATTTTTCGGCTACTTTAGAGCTGTATCTAAATTGTATTTTAAATAATTGCTCAGTAGTTAGTGTTAATCCGTTTTCATCCTTATCTATTATTGGATATACATAGCCTCCTAAGTAGAGTAGGTAAACCTTTATCTCATAGTTACTATTACCCATTATTTCGGCTATAGGGCTAAGGTTATTTATTACCAGCTCATCCCCTCCGTTTTGTTGCCAAAGTTGTAAAAGATAGTTACCCAGTATGGCTGTATTCCTACTAATTACCTCCCTTAAAAAATTACCTCCGCTCTCTGGTTTTATCTCTGGCAGAGTAAAAAGAGTAGTCTCATCTGTAGCTCTCCCTACAAGTTTAGCCGTAGTTTTTAAGTAGCCTCTGGGCTGTTTATGTAGCTTATCTACCTCCTCTACTACCGGCTCTACTCCCTTAGCTGGAGTGTAGCCTCCTTCTGTCTCCAGCCCTGGTAATAAGCCCTCCGCTATGTTTTTCCGCTTATTACTCATTTCTTAAATACTCTTTTTTAAAGTAGTTATAAATCTGAGTATCTACCTCCAGCTCTCTGGTATTAGGAGTAATAGCGTATTTAGCTTTTAATTTATCTGCTCTTATATTAGGTATGTCTGGTAAAAAGCTCTCCTCATCTGATTGGTATTTAGTCCAGCCTATAATAGGTTTATGTATGTCCTCAGTCATGGAGTTAATCATATCCTTATAGGTCTTAATAACAAAGCCTTCCTCCTCCATATAATCCTGTATAGCCTCCCTCCAGCTTAAAAACTTTATAGCTGAATTAATAGCCTCCCTTTTTACGTTATTCATTACATACCATAGGCTATGTTTTTTACTCTTTTTAGGCTTATCCTTTAGCCCTATTAATTTACCGTTCTCATCCCTATAAGTATCTTTTTCAAAGTCTATATTTATATCTAAGTAACCCTCCTCATCTGTAGCTATATCTGTAAATAAAAACCTCCCCAGCTTACCAGCCTGAGAGCTTATTTTTATCCGCTCCTCCTGGTCCTTTATTTCGTGTAGGATATGGTTACTTAGTACCTCTGCCTCCTGTATGGTTTCCCAAACTAAAATATAGCCTCTCAGGTTTGAGTAGTGCATTAATACCTCAAACTTTAAGCCTTGTAAATTCATTATAGCCGTTGTTACCTGTCTATCTACTCTTAACCAACTATTCCAGAGC
>MWWB01000125.1_pt1 | contig 15873 bp, 11 predicted proteins | sample 1047291 | NCBI WGS metagenome assembly MWWB01 (sample SAMN06349976, study PRJNA376086) | soil metagenome | isolation source: MS4-1 sample Antarctic (ecotone) soil | place: Antarctica | reverse complement strand
TTTTTTTCTGGATGATCATTTCCGGGAGCAGTATAAAGCTGATGAACAATTTGGAAAAACATTTGGTTTGTTTGCAGGGCTCGCCATAATAGTTGCATGCCTGGGCTTATTCGGGCTTGTTTCATTTGTAACAACACAGCGTACAAAAGAAATTGGTATAAGAAAAATTTCAGGCGCAGGCATTCCAAGTATCTTACTATTACTTACTAAAGATTTTATAAAACCTATTCTTATCTCATTTGCTATAGCAACTCCGGTAACCTATTATCTTTTAAAAAAATGGCTTGAAAATTATGCGTTTAAAATCAGCATTGATCCATGGATGTTTGTTTTGCCGGCGTTGATGATATTAGTAATTGCATTTGTAACTATAAGCACTCAAACCATAAAAGCAGCATCAGCAAACCCCGTTAAAAGTTTAAGGACTGAATAGCTAACTCCTTATCTCTCTTTTTGCAAGTCGGAGAAAATTGCAGGAGTAAAATTAAACAAGATAAAAATTTAAGCTAATGTTTAATATACATACAAATGCAAAAAAATTTTATTTTAAAACAAAAGTTTGCTTTGGCTGCATATCTGTACCAGCAATTATATTTCTATTAACTACAGTAAAATTAATAGTTGAACTGGTACCTGCCAGTCCACTGCCTCCGGAAGACGAGTATGGCGTTGCTTTGAGTGTGTAACTTCCTGCATTCGGTGTCCATGGTGTATAATCACCATTGGTGTCTCCGAAGAGTGAGTAAGGAGCCGTTCCATCAGTAGTATTCCTGGTCACTGCGCCGGAAAGATTAAGTACCACACTTCCAACAATTGCCGGATTGGTATTTGCCCGAATATTCAGTTTTCTGGTAGGTAATGTTTTTAAGTTTATTGTAGCACCGTTGATTAGTGTCTGAATGTCTTTATCTGTTTCCGCATTTACTAATGTGAAGCTGGTTACCTGCTGTTGTTTACAATCCGGATATAGCCGTACTTGTTTAGTAGTAGCTAATCCTTTTGTATCTGTTACTGTTAATACAATGCGATAATAATAGGTTTCTGTTCCGCAGCCTAAAGGCGAAATAGCAGTTGTGGTTGTACGGGCAGTGTCTATTGGTTCAGGATGCTGGTGATCCGCATGATGCAAAATGGTTTGCCATTGATAGGAAAGCTTTCCGTTTATGTCTTCGTTATCAATTACTGTACTTCTTAAATTATATATTGATTCACTGGTAATAGGATATAATGTACTATCCGCAGGGCTGGTAATAGTAACTTGAGGTGGCGTATTATTAAGAGAAATTATAAGGGTTGTTGAATTAGTATTTCCTTTTGCATTTTTAACTGTAAGGGTAACAGTATCATTAACAGGTACATTGCCCGAAGTTGTAAAGGTATGAGAAGGATTACCCAGCGTACTGGTAGTTCCGTCACCAAAATTCCATAAATAGGTGAGCGTTTGATTTTGGGGATCGTAAGAAGCACTGCCGGTAAATTGTACGGTAAGCGGGCTTTGGCCGTACTTTTTATCTGATGTAGCCACGGCTACAGGCGGTTGATTTTGATCACCTGTATTATAGGTTATTTTTTTTATTGAAGAAGCAAAGTTGATATAATAAATGCCGTTTTCAACCGGATTAGTGGCCATGGCTACAATTACGCCGCTGTCAATTACATTACCAACCGAAAGAGGTTTATTATTAGCATCCACTGTTAAATTGCGAATCCAGGTGTTTGCATAATCGCCAAAAAAATAAGTGTTTTTATATTGAGCAGGAAAATCGTCGTGGATATAGAAAACGCCGCCTATTGCGCAACTGCCTCCAAATTGCGGCCCTGTAACTGGTGAACCCGCAGCACCTATATTAACGACGGTTGCGGTTTCACCATTAAACACCCCTGTTCTGGAAGGTCCTGTACCATGACGCCAGTCTAAAATAGGCCGGCTGTGCATAAACGTATTAATGTTGGCTGGTATGCTTTGAGAAGAATTGCAAGGATTAGTAAAGCTAACAGTTCCACTTGCTGTTTGCTGTTTAATTAAATCTTTGAAAGAAAAGTATTGTTGCGTACAGCCGTTTACGCCGTATAAAGGATTAGGTGCATGGTAATTGTAGGTTTTTGTGGTGCCATATGCTGTCTGGGGTGTCAGGCCTTCGAATGATGGCCAGCCAAAATTCATTCCGGGCTTATTTACAACATCAAGTTCTTCCCAGGTAACATATCCTACATCTCCAACATACAAAACTCCCGGGTTCGCATCTGCAGGATTGCTACTGCCTGTTCCGGGCTTAAGGGTCATACGAAAAGGATTACGAAAGCCCAGAGCCCATACCTTAGAACGGATAGAACCCGGATTAGCCGATTGATAAAAGGGATTACCTGGTATACCATTACCAGTTTCCGGATCTATCCGGAGTATTTTCCCATTATAACTTTCTAAAAGTTGCGAGCGAAATGCACCTACATTTTCCTGAGATGTAATAATGCCGTCTTTTAATGCTTGCGCATAGAAGGTTCCAGATGCGCTGCCAGTATCTGCCAAGGCGGAAGTAGCACCATCTCCGGTACCTATTAAAAGAGTACCATCGGTCCCAAATACTAACCCGCCTACATGATGAACATCAAAAACTGAAGGAATGCCGGTGGTCTTGGTTGCACCGATCAAAATCTTACGGCTAAGGGTGTCCACGTTGTATCCGGTCATGGACTTTGTAGCTGTATAACGGGTCAGCCGTCCTGTGGTAGCATTATTGTATTCATTTGTCGCTGCACTATAGCCAGGGGTGCCATAATACAATAAGTGATGCCGGTCAACAGTGTACAATAAATAAAAATAGCCATTAGTTTCAAACTGGGGGTGTAAGGTGAATCCAAGAAGGCCTAAATCCCGATAGCTTCCTACTTCTGCACTAAGGTCGAGGAATAATGTTTTTTTATTATTTTCAACTACCCATACTTTTCCACTCCGTTCCCAAACAAACATTTGAGTTCCCGATTGATTAAACGTAAGACCTACCGCCTGATTCCAATCTGAAGATAGTGTTGTGGAATTAAAACCTAAAGGCGGTGGTGTGCTGGGGAAAAAGGTTTGTCCTGTAGCCCATTGCGGATTATTAATTAGCGTACCGTTAATGCCTGTGATGGAGTTAGAAGCCGTTGTTCCCGTGTTATCATTCAACCCATAGCGGGCAGCAAGACCGGTTCCACTGGTCACCTCTGCTTTATAATTATTAAGGATTTCCGTCCCACTTCGCGCAATATTCCAAATCCGTACCTCATCAATCTCTCCTTTAAAAAAGCCGGCCGGCACACCAGTAGAATTAAGTGCACTGCCAATTGCGGCTGGCTGTATGCTTCCACTGGCTGGTATTTTGTTACTTCCGAGGTCTTTAGTGGTATCTAAAACACCGTTTATGTATAACTTCCAAACGGCGGAAACCGCTTCATAGCTTACTGCCACATGCGTCCATATATTATCCGGAATAACAGCTTTGCTTATAATAGGATGGTTAGGGCCTGTACTTTCTTCAAAATCCGCAGTTAGTTTTTTATTACTATCAAAACCTAAAAAGTAGTTCATGTTCACATTGGCAGGCGCATCAGCTTCCCCCCTACCTTTTGTAATGATTGGTATAGCTGTTATTCCGCCAGAACCTGTGCTGGTTGTGGTACCTGTTCCGCCCGGCTTTATCCATGCTTCTAAAGTAAAACTGTTTAAATGCAAAGTGGTGTCGTTGGTAAGATTCACATAATTATTACTGCCATTAAAACTAAGGGATTGACTAAAAGTAGTTAAGGCTGATGAAAGAATCAATACATTGAGGAGAAAAAAATTTTTTTTCATGAAGCTAAGTTTGTCTTTTTGGAAAATGATATTTCAGGAGATTGGCTTATGAAGAAATTAGCAATATAGAATTATAGATAAAGATGTTGCTGATCAGGGAGATTGGTTAAGCAGTATTCTATATTGATATTATTCAGAGATAAAAGTATAACAAATAATGAAATCTTAAATTTTATTCTTATTGCTATAGTTCCAAATTTCTATAACCGAAGGGAGGAACATAATATTAATATTCATTAAAAACTACATAAGTTTTTATGTTTGTATGTATAAATACGTACATGATACAAATCAATAAACAAAGTATAACAGAAAGGTTTATCCGATATGTGCAGATTGATACGCAGAGTGATCCCCATAGCAACACATATCCCACCAGCGAAAAACAAAAAGACCTGGGTAGACTTTTGGTAAAAGATTTAAAGGAGATTGGTGTTTTGGATGCAGAAATAGATGATTTTGGTTATGTGTATGCTATCCTCCCTTCTAATTCAGAAAAACAAAACGTTCCGGTTATTTGCTTTTGCAGTCACATTGATACAGCACCGGATTGCAGTGGAACAAATGTAAAACCTGTTCTTCACAAAAACTATGACGGTAAGGATATTGTATTGCCAGATGATACTTCGCAAGTTTTAAAAGCAGACAAGTACCCTTATTTAAGAAATCATATTGGCGGTGATATAATAACGGCCAGTGGCAATACTTTATTAGGCGCTGACGATAAAAGCGGCGTTGCTGTTATAATGGAAGCAGCTTCGTGGTTAATAAAAAATCCTTTAGTAAAGCATGGCGAAATAAAAATTTTATTTACACCAGATGAGGAGGTAGGTAAAGGCACCGCTAAAATTGATATGGAAAAATTAGGCGCTCAGTTTGGCTACACCCTTGACGGAGGAGAGGCCGGAAGCGTGGAAGATGAAACCTTCAGTGCTGACAGTGTTAAAATAATTATCCACGGTGTAATTGCACATCCCGGTTATGCCAAAGGAAAATTAGTGAATGCTTTAAAAATTGCCGGAGAAATTTTACATGATCTTCCCAAAAATAAATGGAGCCCGGAATCAACAGAAAAAAAAGAAGGTTTTGTGCATCCTGTACATTTTGATGGAATAGCTGAAAAAGCAACTATAGAATTCATTTTAAGAGATTTTGATCTGGATAAATTAAAGGATCATGGAGACAAATTGAAGCATATAGCTGATGAGGTAACAAGTAAGCATTCCGGAGCAACAATGGATTTTACCATTCAGGAGCAATATAGAAACATGAAGGAAGTATTGGATAAACATCCGCAAGTTGCTGCGTATGCTGCTGAAGCCATTAAGAGGGCGGGCTTAAATGTAAAAACAGAAAGTATAAGAGGTGGAACAGATGGCAGCCGTTTAAGTTATATGGGTTTGCCGTGCCCGAATGTTTTTACAGGTATGCAGGCCATACATTCAAAGCTGGAGTGGATAGGGGTGAATGACATGGTAAAGTCGGCTGAAACTATTGTGCATTTATGTATGATATGGGAAGAGAAAAGCTGAGCTGAATTTATATCTTACATTGGTGATTATAAATTTTAAGAAAATTAGTTTTTCAATTACTAACCCTACAAATAGGTCTTAACCAATTACGATTTCAAAAATCAAATCTTAAGCTGATTTGAAATCTAAACTCAAAACCTAGTTTTAACTCCTACCTTCATTTTTAAAATTAAATTCTATGGAATTCATTAAAGGATCTTATGCAATCCCTGGTTAGGACTGTTGAAGGTTCAATCAGGGCATTTGTTGCTTCAAAAAGACAGGCCGAAATACTAACCCTCCGAAGAGAGATTGTTGAATTTGTAAAAGAGCAAATTGATACTGCGTTGGAAGATTGGGGTTATCATTTATTAGACCTGCAAATAAATGATATAACATTTGACCAGGCTATTATTGAAAGCATGAGCAGGGTTGTGGCAAGTAATAACTTAAAAGCTGCTGCAGAAAACGAAGGACAGGCTTTACTGATAACAAAAACAAAAGCGGCGGAAGCAGAAGGGAATGCCATAAAAATTGCCGCAGAAGCTGAACGGCAGGCAGCCCAGTTGCGTGGTCAGGGTGTTGCATTGTTTCGTGAGGAAGTAGCCCGGGGAATGAGCCAGGCGGCCTCTGAAATGAAGCAGGCTAATCTTGATACCAATGTGATCTTATTCAGCATGTGGGTAGAGGCAATAAAAAACTTTGCTGAATATGGTAAGGGCAATGTTATTTTTTTAGATGGTGGCAGTGATGGTATGGAAAGAACATTGAAGCAGATAATGGCTATGCAACAAATGGATAACAAAAAGTAGAAATTTTACAAAATAAATAGAAAACCTTTTGCTTTGATTTACGAAGAAGGATATTGCTGAATTGTATCTTTCATTCACTTACTATTACCATTATTATAACGTGAATTGAACTACATGCTGCGTTAATATATACGTTAAAGTTATTTCTTAAGTAATTAATCTTATATCATCGTCGTTAATTACTCTTTACATTTGTTTAAACAAAATTTCATGCAATTATTTTTGTTACAGGCTGATACAGCAATTACCAGCGCTGCCCCTGAAATGCAATCTTTATGGCAGGTTTTAGTAAAAGGTGGTGTGTTAATGGTACCTCTTGCACTTTTATTTATAGCTGCTGTATTCTTTTTTATTGAAAGATTGATTGCCATCAGGAAAGCAGGTGAAATAGATGATAATTTTATGAGCATTATTCGTGACCACATTGTAACAGGAAATGTAGCTGCTGCAAGAAGTCTGTCAAAAAACACATATCATCCCGTGGCACGCATGATTGACAAAGGAATACAGCGTATCGGTAAACCCATTGATGCAATTGAAAAAAGCATGGACAATGTCGGCGTACTCGAAATGTATAAAATGGAAAAGAACCTTTCCATTATTTCTATAATTGCCCGGATAGCACCATTGTTCGGATTTTTAGGAACCATTATAGGAATGCTGCAATTATTTAAAGGCATTGCTGCCAGTGCTGAGTATACGCCTAACACAATAGCTGACGGTATTTATATAAAAATGATCACGTCTGCTACGGGACTTATTATTGGTATTATGGCATACATTGGATACAGTTACCTTACTGCTCAGATTAATCGCGTAGAAAATAAAATGGATGCTGCCAGTGCTGAGTTTGTTGACATTCTGCAGGAGCCTACGAGGTAAATTTCAAATAACATTCACCTTATAAAAGCATTAATGAGCTTAAGAAATAAATTTAAATCAGAAGGTGCAGAGCTGGATACAGGGCCGCTAAATGATATATTGTTTATCCTTATGTTTTTCTTTCTCATCATTTCAACGTTAGCTAATCCTAACGTTATTAAAATGAGTAACCCTAAAGCGAAAAGTGATACAAAAGCGAAGCAAAGTGTAATTGTAAGTATTGATAAGAATAAAAATATTTATGTGGGACAAAAAAGGGTCATATTCGATTCGCTTGAACCTGCACTCAGAAAAAATATAAAAATTGGTGATAGTATAAAGCCTGCTGTTGTTGTAAATGCAGATTCATTAGTAAGCTGGGGAGATATTGTAAAGATTATGCAGGTGGCAAAAAAGCTCGGTGCTACAACTTCAGCATCGGTAAGCGGGCAAAAATAATTAACGTGTTGCCCTGATCATTCTATCGTTTCCATACATATCCTTTTTTATTATTGCCGTAAAATTGTATTGCTGAAAAATATTCATTACCTGACCAGCATATTTTGCATTTACTTCAACGTAAATTTTTCCATGCGCATGTAAATGGCTTTTTGCAAATAATACGATGTTTTTGTAGAAAATCAAAGGCTCACTATCCTCTGTAAACAACGCCAGGTACGGCTCAAATTCTAAAACATTTTTTTCCAGCTCGGTTTTTTCTGCAGCAGGAATATATGGAGGATTGCTTACAATGACATTAAATGAGTTAAGCTGATGCCAGGTGATCTCATCTAAAAAGTCAAGTTCTGATAATTTGATATTTGTATTCTGATCGGCAGCATTCTTCCTGGCAACAGATATAGCCTCGGCACTTATATCAATACCTAAAATGTTTGCTGCAGGTAATTCTTTTTTTAAAGCGACAGCAATACATCCGCTGCCTGTACCAATGTCAATAATATCAATTTGATACTTATTACTTTGTACATCACACATCGTATGTCGTATATCTGAAACAATCCATTCCACAAGTTCTTCTGTTTCCGGCCTCGGGATCAGCACATGCTCATTCACAAAAAATTTCAATTTATAAAACCAGGCTTCGCCTAAAACATACTGTACTGGCTGATGTGTTAATAATTTTTGCAGGGCAGCACTTAGCTGTTTTAATGTTAAAGTGGCTAACTGTTGCTGTTTACTGGTAATTCGATGTATTCTCTTAATTCCGGCAACACTTTCAAAAACCATATCAGCTATATTAAAAGTTTCTCTTTCATCATAAATTTTTCTTAGTTGCTCAACAAAGTTGTGATATACCGGTTCTAGTTTCATTACAACAAACTTAATTACTTTGCGGTTAAACAAACCGCTAAGTGAGCAAGATCAAAATTTATATTAAGTAATCGTTTATTGATGACAACAGACGAAAAACATATGCACCGTTGTTTGCAACTTGCTAAGTTGGGACACGGATATGCAGCTCCAAATCCTATGGTAGGCGCTGTGCTGGTTTATGATGAGAAAATAATAGGAGAGGGTTATCATAAAGCGTTTGGTAAGGCGCATGCAGAGGTTAATTGTATCAGTAGTGTTTCAGAACAAAATAAAAGTAAGATTGAAAAGAGTACATTATACGTTTCTCTTGAGCCTTGCGTTCACTATGGTAAAACCCCGCCATGTACTGACCTGATCATTAAAAACAAAATTCCTAAAGTAATTGCCGGTTGCAGCGATGTATTTGAAAAAGTAGACGGCAAAGGAATTCGAAAATTGCAGGAAAACGATGTGGAAGTTAGGACAGGGATTTTAGAAAAAGAATGTATAGAATTAAATAAAAGATTTTTTACATTTCATGAAAAGCAAAGGCCTTATGTTATCCTAAAATGGGCGCAAAGCATTGATGGAAAATTAGCTGGTGCAAATTCTGAAAGAATATTCATAACTAATAAATTTACCAATCGTCTGGTACATAAATGGAGAAGCGAAGAGGCCGCAATTATGATAGGCACTAATACTGCTTTAATTGATGATCCTTCACTCACTACGCGGTTATGGCAAGGCAAAAATTCCGTACGTTTAATTTTGGATATGGATCTGCGTTTGCCGTCTTCTCTTAAAATATTTAATAATCACGTAAAGACAATAATATTTAATAAGATCAAACATGAAGAGGAAAATGATCTAATTTTTTATAAGCTAACTTCAGGCAATATTTTGAAGGAAATAATGGAAGCGTTGTGTGAGATGAACATTCTAAGTATTATGGTAGAGGGTGGCGCTAAACTTTTGCAATCCTTAATTGAGGCAAATTTATGGGACCAGGTAAGGCTTATATGCAATGACCAATTGAATATTGGTAATGGAGTTAACGCACCTGCATTTAACGGTATTTTACAAAAGCAGGAAAGATATTTCAATGATGTTATAAATTACTATAACAATCCGCAAAATTAAATGGCTTTCATCCTGTTATTCTTTGGATTATGTTCTACTTCCGCAAGCCCCAGGGCTTCCATCAATGGAGGAATATACATACCGAAGCGTCCACGAAAACTCTTTTTTAAGCCATACCAGCCTCCAATGGGGTTTTTTGGCGAACGTGCCCAAGCTTCTACCGTTCCTTCTTTCGCTGGTTTTTGCTCATCTGCACTGCCAAGTTCCAACCAGTCGCCATGTTTCTTTAACATCGCTTGTAAAGCGTTTAAACAAGAAGCATCATAATTTAAAACTGTCTTACCCACAGTACAAATTAAAATAGGAGGATTTTTAGTTTCATCTTTATACATAGTGAACTCGGAAGTACCAGGCGGAGTTTTCAGCACCCAGGGTTCTTCTTTGGTTCCGTTATCTATTATATCAGTTTTGACCATTTGTGTTAGTTTAGAAATTCCAGGTTGCTGTTGTCAGGCCAAAAATACAAAAAGGTGTTTTATCGTGCGCAGAGCTTATTATTCCTGCAATTCAAATAAAATTTAGCTGACATTATTTATCTATAGTTAAGTAAAAAATTTTTTTTTGTTTTGATAAGCTGTACCTAAAGCATTTTTACACTGATATTTTTTAGGTATCAATATTAGGGCGACTTAACTTTGCACCCCTTATTAAGTACAGGGAGAATGAATCTTGATGTGTTGCTGAAGACTTATTTAAATGATCCCCGCATTTTTAAAATTGCGGATAAGATCGTATTGCCTCAACTGCAAAAAATTCATCTCACCGGTCTTCAGGCCAGCGCTTCACCATTTATAATAAGTGCAATTTTTAATCTTGCTGACACCTCAAAACTTAATCATCTTATCATTTTAAGAGATGCTGAAGAAGCGGCATATTTTCAAAATACACTGGAAAATATAACACATGCGCTTAACATATTTTACTTTCCATCTTCATTTAAAACCAATAAAAATTACAGCCTGCTTAACAGTAGTCATGTAATGTTAAGGACTGAATGCCTTACCAAGTTTTCTAACCCTGCAATAACAGGCAGAGTTGGTGCAATAGTAACGTATCCTGAAGCATTATTTGAAAAAGTTGTACTTCCTCAAACCTTATCAGATAACATCATTTTTTTAAAACAAGGCGAAACAATTAATACAGATGCCATTCTTTCCAGATTTATTTCTTATGGCTTTTCCAGAACGGATTTTGTTTATGAGCCGGGGCAGTTTGCCATACGAGGCGGCATACTTGATATTTATTCTTTTGGAAATGAAAAACCATATCGTATTGAGTTATTTGGGAATGAAATTGAGAGTATACGTATTTTTGATCCTGAAACACAGTTAAGTGAAAGAAAATTACTGCAGGTAAACATTATACCAAATGTTGAAACACAATTTGACGCCGGAGGAAAAGTTTCATTACTAAATTTTCTTCCTGAAAATACGGTAGTATGGTTAGCAGATTGGTCATTTGTAAAAGAAAGAATAGAACAACAGGAAGACGAACTGGAACTCTACTTAAATCATCTTGAACAAGCGGCTGAAAAACTTTCAGACTCTGATGAGGATAACCTTCATTTAAAATTTAATATTACTGAAAATGATTTTGTAAAAGCAACTGTTTTAGAAGATCAGATAAAGCAACGGCACATTATCGAATTCGAAAATAAATCGTACTTCTCAAAGCAGAATTTAGATAAGATTGAATTTTCGATCCGTACTCAGCCTGCATTCAATCGTAGATTTAACCTGCTCATCCAAAATTTAAAAGAGTTTGAACAAAAAAAATATAACATCTTTTTGTTTTCTGATAATTCAAAACAATTAGAAAGATTACACAGTATATTTTCAGACCTGAAAGCAGAAATTCAATTCACTCCTATTCCTACTTCCATCCATGAAGGCTTTATTGACGATGATCTTAAATTAGTTTGTTATACCGATCACCAGGTATTTCAGCGTTACCATAAATACAAAGTAAAACAGGCATTCAGCAGGAATAAAGCACTTACATTAAAAGCTCTGCGGGAGTTACAACCTGGAGATTATGTAACGCATATTGATCATGGAGTTGGCGTATTCAGCGGATTACAAAAGATAGAAGCAAATGGTAAAATGCAGGAAGCAGTGCGCATTGTTTATAAGGATAACGATCTGCTTTATGTAAATATTTCTTCTCTGCATAAAATAAGCAAGTATAGTGGTAAAGAAGGGAGCATACCCAAAATGAATAAGCTTGGCAGTGATGTTTGGAATAAGCTAAAAGATAAAACAAAAAAGCAGGTAAAGGATATTGCTAAAGACCTCATAAAATTATATGCCCAGAGAAAAAGCCTAAAAGGTTTTGCACATGCACCCGATAGTTATATGCAAACAGAATTAGAGGCATCTTTTATTTTTGAAGATACCCCTGATCAAAGCAAAGCAACAATAGACGTAAAAAGAGATATGGAAAAGCCTTCGCCTATGGACAGATTGGTATGTGGTGATGTTGGTTTTGGTAAAACTGAGATTGCTATAAGAGCCGCATTTAAGAGTTGTTTGGATGGCAAACAAGCTGCTGTGCTGGTTCCTACGACCATTTTGGCTTACCAGCATTTTAAAACTTTTGGTGAAAGATTAAACGATTTCCCGGTTACGGTAGATTACATCAACCGCTTTAAATCATCAAAACAAAAAAAAGAAACCTTAAAAAAATTAGAAGAAGGAAAGATTGATATTATAATTGGTACTCATGCTTTATTAAGTAAAGATGTTAAGTTTAAAGATCTTGGCATAATGATAATTGATGAAGAACAAAAGTTTGGTGTAGCCTCAAAAGAGAAATTAAAACAAATACGGACAACTGTAGATTCATTAACATTAACGGCAACACCCATCCCAAGAACATTGCAATTTAGTTTAATGGGTGCAAGAGACCTTAGCATAATAAATACACCGCCGCCAAACAGGCAGCCTATACAAACTGAGGTACAGGTATTTAATAAAGATCTAATACGCGATGCTATATATTATGAGACGGAACGTGGGGGACAGGTTTTCTTTATTCATAATAGGGTTAACGGGCTGCAGGAAATTAAAGGACTGATACAAGGCTTGTGTCCTGATGTTAGTATTGCCTATGCTCATGGGCAAATGGATGGCGATAAACTGGAAGATACCATCCTGGATTTTATGGATAAAAAATATGATGTACTCGTCTGCACTAATATTATAGAAAGCGGAGTTGATATTGCAAATGTTAACACCATCATCGTTAATAATGCACATCACTTTGGCCTTAGTGACTTGCACCAGTTAAGGGGCAGAGTCGGGCGAAGTAATAAAAAAGCTTTCTGTTATTTATTAGCCCCGCCAATGAGCACATTAACCGCTGATAGCAGAAAGAGGTTAACAACACTTGAACAATACAGCGATCTTGGAAGCGGTTTTCAAATAGCAATGAGAGACCTTGACATACGCGGAGCAGGTAATCTCCTGGGAGGGGAACAAAGCGGATTTATTGCAGAAATAGGGTTTGAGATGTACCAAAAAATTTTAGATGAGGCTATAAGAGAATTAAAGCGAAAAGATTTTAAAGAATTATTTAAGGAAGAGATACATCAACAGGATGATTTTGTAAAAGACTGCACCATTGATACGGATCTTGAAATACTAATTCCTGATGATTATGTAGAAAGTATCACTGAAAGGTTAAGCTTATACTCAAGATTGGATAATTGTGAAACCGAAAAAGATCTGCAGGATTTTCACACAGAAATATTAGACAGGTTTGGGCCTATTCCCGCGCAGGTAGAAGATTTGTTTACTACAGTACGCTGCAGGAAAATTGCCGTGGAACTTGGTTTTGAAAAAATGCTTTTGAAAGATGAAACGCTTAAATGTTTCTTCGTAAGTAATCCCGAATCATCTTATTTTCGAAGTGAAACCTTTTCGGGCATCTTAAAATTTATCCAAACACAAACTAACAAAGCAAAGCTTAAACAGTCAGGAAGAAATGGGATTTTAATTGTAGAACAAATCAAAACAATGAAGGATTTGTTTGGGTTTTTATACAAAATAGATAAGAGTATTGATTGATTATTCCTGGTTTAGTTGCTTTTACAAAATTATTTTAAACCATTTCCACTCTTAAACTTGCGTGAAGTGGTTATTATATACTCATAAAACTCCACTTCTGATATGCTTGTAAGAAACTCAAAAGAAGGGCGGTATTCTGATCTATATTTTCCCAGCATTAAGCCGTTAAGTCCTGTTATTCTTTTTAATAATGTTGAATTAAACCTGTACTCTATATAACTATCCTGCTCCTGTTGTATAAGCCTTTTTTGAAATTGAAGCGTCTGCTTATTTTTTCTGAACCTGAAAATATTTATGAGTTCATTTATGTCTAATCCCGCTGAAGAGCCCGGAGTATAAGTTGATCTGATACCAGGTTTATCATAGTTAAAAATTTTACTGTAAGCGATTCGTTTTTCTGCAGAATCTTTATGGTAATTTGAAAAGATATATACAGGTTTTAAAGGCTTATATTTTTCCTGTACCCTTACCTGCAATGAGATATCAAATTCATTATAATTTGTTATTGCTTTTACCGGAAATTTTATGGTTGACTTATTCCGGTAGTAAAATGAAATAGAATCTACTTCAGTAACAGAAATCTGATATATACCTGCAGAATCAGTTAAAGCCATGTCACCACCGGTGCTTTTTATTTCTACTCCGGTAATTGAATATAGTTTAGTTGAATCGTAAACTGTTCCTGAAACAATGATCTGGCCATTAACTAAGTTTGTTATTAGGTAAAGCGTAAAAAAGGTAATGAAGAATTTAAGTTTAAATAAAGTATGATACTGCACTAGTGATGATCTGTCCATAATATTACAATAAAGCTATTTAATCATATTTGGAGCCAGCATATTTTAACGCCCATTTTACTTATCTGATGACTGCCTTTACAATGCCAGTCTATACAAAGCAACACTCTCTCAAAGTTTTTCAAAGACTTCTTTGAATTGTATCTTCATAAAAATTTTTTTTATGCGAACTAACCACGAAATAGATTACAAAATATATGGTGAAGAACTTCAATTTGTTGAGATAGAACTTGATCCCAATGAAACAGTAATCGGTGAGCCAGGAAGTTTTATGATGATGGACAATGATATTCAAATGTCTACATTGTTTGGAGACGGATCTCAAAGCAGCCAAAGTGGTGGCATACTCGGCAAACTGGTGAGTGCCGGTAAACGATTACTTGTGGGCGAAAATTTATTTGTAACTGCCTATACTAACACCGGCAATGGTAAAAAGAAAGTATCTTTTGCAGCACCTTATACCGGCAAGATTATACCGCTCGATCTGCAGGTATTAGGAGGGAAGATCATTGCACAAAAGGATGCGTTTTTATGTGCAGCAAAAGGAGTAAGTATCGGTATTGAGTTTCAAAGACGTTTAGGCACAGGGATTTTTGGTGGTGAAGGTTTTATTATGGAAAAGCTGGAAGGTGATGGAATGGCATTTGTTCATGCCGGTGGTTATGTGCTGGAAAGAGAATTAAGACAAGGCGAGACCTTAAAAATTGATACAGGTTGCGTTGTAGCTTATACTCCGCAAATTGATTTTGATGTTGAATTTATCCGTGGTATACGAAACTGGATGTTTGGTGGCGAAGGACTATTCTTTGCAATATTGCGAGGCCCCGGTAAGGTTTGGATACAGTCGTTGCCTATAAGCAGGCTTGCAGGAAAAATGATGCAGTACGCAAGTTTTAATAGAAAAGAAGAAGGCAGTATTTTAGGTGGCTTGGGTAATTTAATTGATGGAAGAGAGTGATGGATATCAGGTATGGGTATGAGTTGACAAAAAGGTAAATCATAAAATTTGTAAAAATGCAAAATGCAAAGAAACCGAAATCGGGAAAAAGTTTAACGCGACATATATCCTCATGCGAAAAGCGTTCTACCTCATACCTGATACCCTAACTTAACAACTCAAAACATCGAATGTCAACCTTATCTCAAATTTTAGAAGGTAAAATAGTTGCAATCATACGCGGTGCAAAGCCGGATGATGTTTTAAAAATTGTAAATGCTCTGTTTGAAGGAGGAGTAGGGATCATAGAGATCACTCTTAACTCACCAAATGCTTTAGCTGTTATTAAAGAAGTTGCCAGAGAAGTTGGAGATAAGATTTTAATAGGTGCCGGAACTGTAATGGATGCTGAAACAGCAAAGGCTGCATTGTTCGCAGGTGCAAAGTTTATTATCTCTCCATTATTAAATATTGAAACCATAGAAATGACAAAGCGCCATGGCGCAGTAAGCATACCAGGCGCTTTTACACCTACAGAAATTGTAACCGCTTATACTAACGGTGCGGATATCATTAAAGTTTTCCCTGCCTCAATCGGTGTTAAA
>MWWB01000123.1_pt1 | contig 15936 bp, 15 predicted proteins | sample 1047291 | NCBI WGS metagenome assembly MWWB01 (sample SAMN06349976, study PRJNA376086) | soil metagenome | isolation source: MS4-1 sample Antarctic (ecotone) soil | place: Antarctica | reverse complement strand
TGATCGCTTTGACTCCCTCGAAATTCGCCCGCGCCGGCGGCTCGGCTATCACTTTTTTTAACCCGCACTTCCGCAGATAATCCGCCTCCGTCAATCTCGCTCGTTCGGCTTGCAATTGAATTTTTGCAAACTCCTCTGCCGTCAAAAATACACCGACACGGTTGGTCTTTTTCTTCTCGCCAAGCGGCGGTCTGCCTGTTTTTTTCATCTGTTTTATCCCGTAGGGCAAGCCCGGCGAACGTGAGCGTAGCGAATGTTGACGGTGTTTTGTGTTAGCAAAACCCTGCTTGCCTTTTCTTCCTTTATTTATATTCAATTTAACCCGAAATTAAAATCGCGTCAACTCAATTCCTTATTCAAAATTTAATTCCTCATTCCTTAGCCCTCATTCCTCGCTTTTGTTTTCTTATTCTTATTTTCTCAACTCTTGATTCTGTTGTTCATTTTTCTTGGCTTCATTCTTCTTTTTCTCCGGGTCTATTTCTTAATTTCTCGGCTCTAATTTTTGTTTTTTCTGGCGCGATTATTTTGTTTTTTGGTCTGATTATTTTTGGTTTTTGGTTTGATTAATTTTTGTGTTTGGTCTGATATAAATCTCTGGAAAAATAAAAACTCTTTAACTTCTGCTCAAATAAATCGGGTAAATGGTGTTTAAGGGGTAGAGAAAAGTGGGTCTAAAAACAGAAATTTGTCGGGGAGATTTGGGTTTTTTGGCATGATTTAATCTCTTTTTGTTACCGGTTCGGCTTAAATCTTGACCGAAATTACTCAGGTTTTGAGAGATCAATACCTGTTCTTAACGTCTGAAACTTGGCTTTTTGAGGTTAGAAAATAAGTTTCTTAGTGCCGGAAATCCGGTTGAAATTCGCGCCTTTTTACTCTTTTGCACGGGTGCTTTACTGCTTTACGGGTTGGGTAAACGAATGTCTTTTCGATGGCTGTCGAAGGTTTTGGCGGCGGAAAATCCTTTTCCTGGGCAGCGTTTCCGACTGGTTTCCTTTGCGGTTTTATCTACAATTTTCCTTTCAAATTTGTTCCGAGAGGCTAACCTTGGGCGGAATTTCCGGCTCTGATTCAACAGTCTTTGAGTTGGGTAATTTTGTCTGAAAAGAGAGCCGACTCATCACATTCAATAAACGATTGAGGAGCGGCTGAATAGGATATTTATGACTGCTTCAAAGATCTTTCGGCGCGGAAAACTTTGCTGAATTAAGTCTCTAATCCGGCACTCGGTTGGTCTGAATAAGGAAATTGCAGCTATTGTCAGGCAGCCTTTAACGGGTGAGAGATGGCTCGATTTACGATAGTATTCGGGTTTAACTCGCGCCCGGCGCGCCTGATATATAAGCTGCTATTCGGGTAACAAGGCTTTTTCAAGAGTTATACGTTTCGGGAAATTCTGTGAATAATTCTTGACAAAAAGCCGGTAATCTGTCAGTCTTTTAAATGCCTGAGCAATGCTCTAACACTGCCCAGGGCTACTTAAAAGACCAACTTATCTAAGACTTTTTGAGTCTTTAAAAAACTTGTCGAGTTTATCAATACTTTCGGCAAGTTTTTTCTCTTGGCGTCGTTGGTGAATCGCGTGGAATGAGCCGTTTAATTTGACAGAGGCGCGGAGTGGATAAATTGAGGACAAAAGTTATGTCAGTCCTTATCCGCTTACGCCAAAAGCTGTTGACAAAACGAGCGTAATCAGCAATCTGTAAATGCCCGTAAGATGTGTCAACACCTTGCCGGGCTGATGTTACAGATTACTTATCTAAGTGATTACGATTATCAAAAAGGCTTGTCGAACTTTTTAAGGGTTTCGACAAGCCTTTTTCTCTTTGCGGAATATAAATTCTTTGTAAGCTAAAAAAGTCAATAATTACATATTGGATATTATCGGGCGCGAAATGCTTAAGATTCAGAGACTTGCGGATTTTTTTTCAGTCAAACCACAATATCTTGTGTTTGAATAGCAGTAAAAATTACTCTTTTTTGACTGTTTTCGCCTTTTTTATTAAACACTATATCTTGTGCCGCAAATTTACTATTTAGCCGTTTGATTTTTTGTTTGTATTAAGTAGATTTGCTTTTATTATGTCTTGAGATACTCCCAAAGTATCACAAAACTCTGAAAAGGATAGCACACAGCAACCGGCTTTTCATCTTCGATAAGAGCAATGTAGTTACCGCGATTAACTGCGACAATCAATTTATGAAAATCCTTTTGCGCCTCTGTAATGTCAACTTGGTTCATTGTCTTAAATTTCTTCTACTTCATTAAAAGTTTTGGATTTTTTTTGGCAATTGAAAGCAGTTTTAAAGCCGCGCCGCTCGGTTTTTTGCCTTGCTCCCACGATTGGACAGTTTTGACCGAAACATTAAGATAATGAGCAAATACGGCTTGCGAGGCGTTCATATTTTCGCGCAAAGCGGCAATTTCCGTGCTTTCCATTATTTTCGGCGGACGCGGCAATGTCGTTGTTCGCAGGTCGAGTTTGCCGCTCGCGTGTTCAATTGCCTCATTCAAAGATTCTTTTAAGTCTGCAAATAATTTCTTGTCCATATTATTCTCCGTATTTATCCTTCAAGATTTTAACCAGTTTAGCTAATTCGTTTCTTTCGCCTTTATCTAAGTTGTTCATTTCGTTTTTGCCGAAAAATACCAGTAAATAAATTGTTTCGGCTTTTTCCAGATAAATATAAATATACCGAAACGAGCCGCTTTTGCCGATGTTTTGCTGTTTGTAGGCGATTCTCGCTTTTCTCGCGCCGTTTGTGCCGGAAATAACATCGCCGCGCTTCGGGTTGATAAGCAAGTCATTTTGTAAATCAAATAACAGTTCACGGTTGGCTAGTTTGTCAATTCTTTTTGTAAAAACTAAAGTTTCAATAAAATGTAAAAGCGGTTCGTCCATCGTGATTAAATATACTATTTAATAGGATAAAGAGCAATCGTAGATAAAGAATAGAACGGTTACAGCCGAAGTAAAAAATGAGACAAAAATAAATGAAGTATCGTTAGTCGGTTCAACTATGTGATTACTCCGCTTCACTAAAAGCGTTAAAATATGTAACCTAAGTTGCCAGTTAATGAATAAAAGCTTTATCAACTTGATAAGCAAATAAAAACAAGGCGATTTTCAACAAGAAACCATTCAGATTTGTGGCATGAATCTTTTTCGGAAACAATTTAGAAATCTCGCCAATCGTCGTTTCGATGTATTTTCTCATCAGCGATTTGTAGATTTCCAACCACGGCTCTCGTCCGCGGTTCGAGTTGACTTTGCGAGGCACTTGCAGGCGAATTTCTTCAATTTCCCGCAAATAATCTTCCCATTCGTAGAAATTGTATCCGGCATCAACAAACAACTGCGCCAGTTTCGGCAAATCAAGCGCAAGTTCCGCCAAACCCTGCAAATCGGAACACGCTCCCGGCAGAATACAAAATTCCAACCGAATGCCGTCCGAAGTCGCCAGAATCTGCACTCTGACGCCATAAAATAGCGGTGTTTCGAGGACATTTTTCCGTTGGCGACAAAATTCTAAAAGAGGACTTTTCTTATTTCAAATACCAATGCCTATAACTGGCAACTTGGGTTATATAGGGTTACTTTATGTACTTTGCATATCGCTCAAATTTCTTCTAATCGGGCAGGATATTTTGACAGATTGAGAAATTCGTGTCGTGGTGAAAATAAAAAAGAGTCAGACTTCTCTGCTCTTTTCTTATCGGTTAGATAAATTATTTTGCGCTCACGTTTCACGCTTTGTGTTCTTCAAACTGCGATTCGATTTCCGGGTCGTGCGTGCATTGGTGCATTAAGCCGTAAAATGTGTTCTGCTCACTTTTGACGTTGCGCCATCCTTTTTCGTCGCAGAGCGAACAGGTATCAATTTTCGTCTGTCGCTCGGCTGCGCGACTGGCAAATTCCTTTTCTTTTAATTTCTCTAAGTAACTTTCCGGGAACGAATAATTTTCTTCAATCGCTTTGATTAAAAATCCGGCGCGGTTAGCCGTTATTCGGTCTTCCCGAAACGGGAATGCTTCGACTTGCGAATTGATTCTCTCGACCGGATACTTTTTGAGCATCTCGTAGGCTTTTGTTTCGGTAATTGAAAAATCGGCTTTTAACCGGTTAAAAATTTCTTTTTGAATCGGTATAAGTTGGCTCTCCAAAGTGGTTATCGTTAAAACCGACTCTTCCCTGCTCTTTGATTCTTCGCCAGTGTCCAAATTCTCCGCCTTAGCGATGACTTTATCACCTAAAGGTAGATTGGTGTCATCTTGGATTTTTAACGGGCTTAAATCGTCGTTTTCGGCGTTTCCGGTTTCCGCGCTTTCTTTGACTGAAACTTGTCCGATGCCTTCTCTTTTTCTCCGGTTCAAGATATGACCTTGAATCCGGTTGATTGATTCTTTTGCGCTTTTGCCGACAAAGTAACGAATCAAAAAATCTTGTTCCCCGTCCGGCTCTTTTATCTTCCGGTATTCCACTTTTGTCAAAAATCCAGAATTGAGATGTTCCTCGACAACTCGATTCATCTGCTCGGTTACTCTCTTCATTGCGGCAAACCGTTTGAGCGTGTGGTGATGTTTGATATACCACGAGTAGCGAATTTCAAAATACGGCGCGTTGTATTTCAATGTGCCGTAAATTTTACCCGCGAGAAGTTCATACCACCTACGGGCAATCGGCTTGATCGAAAACATATAAGCGTTGTCAATCAGGCGTTGCTGACTCGCTTGCAGTTGTTGAAGGCGGACTTCAACCGGATCAAGCCGAATGTAAAGTTTGTCTTCAAGGTCGAAATCAAATTGGGCGTTTTTCAAATCATCTTCGGTCAGGTGATATTCCCCTATTGCATAAACGGAAAGCCGCGAAAATCGTGATTTTACCTGAAGGTATTTCTGCTTCCCTTCCGCATCTGTTTCGTCGGTCGGAAACCATAAATCGGCAACGCATCCGGCAAAACTGATTTGGGTTAAAGATTTGATCAGTTCTTTGGCTTGGAAACCGCCTGCTGACCAGCCGACCATTCTCAGGCATTCGCGCATTCCGCCGAGCTGGATAATTTGTGAAATAGTTCCGTCGGCTTTTCGGCTCGCATCAATTGCCGGTTTTACGAGCAGATACCAAACTTCGTGGGCTTCGACACCGGGTGCGCCGGTGCGTTTGTTTGTGTTGTATTCGACTCGCCAGTAGATCGGATGTCCGGCGTCATCCACGCCTTCGTATTCAATTTCCGTCGGGATGTCTTTTTTTCGGTATGTGAGATTAAAAAACGGCAAGTCGGTTGTCGTCTTCGGCACAAAAGTTATTTTGTGTTGGTCAGCTTTGAGAGGTATTAATTCGGTTGCCATTTTGTTTTATGAGTTATACAACAACAACAATTTTTTTGCCACTTCCCTCTTGAGTCCGATAACACTAGCGGCACTTTGTTGTTGTTCTTAAAATATGTTCTTAATAAATGTTCTTCTTTAGTTCTTGTTTCATATCAATCAGTGTTTACGGGGCGTTTTATACATTTTGGACGCGACTGGCTACACATCAAGCCGCTACTGACTACACAAAACGGACGCTACTGGCTACACAAAACGGACGCGACTGGCTACACATCAAGCCGCTACTGACTACACATTTTTTAATTCGTTTTTGCTCTTTTTTATCGGGTTGTGGAAATCTTTTTAGTGCCTTAATTATAACACGCCCAACCTTAAAATTGGTTTTGTCCGCAAGCGTGGGAGTTTAGGTTTATCTCGTATCGTTCAGAGCTGCCCAATTTGAAATTAGCTCTTCGACGAGTTCCGAAAAATCCCTGTTTCGCTCGTCAACGAGCAATGCTCTTTTAACGCGCGTCTGTGTTTCTTTTTTGATATAAACTGACGTTTGAACGTAATCGGTGTGTTTGCTTTTTGCCATCTCTTTAACCGGCGTTGTCGTTGGTTGATTATTGCTTTTCTCCTGCGCTCTAATCGGCGGGGGATCGGCAATCCGCTTTGAAACAGTTTTTGCCTTCGCCGTTTGCTGCGCCGATTTTTTATCGGTTTTGATGTCGAGTAATCCGTCAAACTGACTCATCATAAAATCTCCTTTCCTACTTTTTTATAATCATTCCACGCAATCTGCGCATACGGGTTTTTGACTTCCGAAACGAGCTTTCCTTCGAGCGACGCTTTCCGGTATGCCGTATATCGTCTTATCAAAGTTTTGAAAACCGGCAAGCCGTTTTTCGCTAAAAATTTCTGCGCGTCCGTCCCGTCGTGGCTCGGCGATGGGGGACACATCGTTATCAAAATTCTAAAATCCTTGCTCTTGAGTTCCTTCATCGCTTGAAATGTTTTTATCGTTGCTTTTATCGAAAGCGCGTCCGGCGTTGTCGGAATTATTAAAAGGTCTGAAATACTCGACAGCACTTTCAAATCGGATTCCTTCGGTCGCGCTTCGGTATCAACAACGATGTGCGCGAAATTTTTTGCCTCGGTTTTTAGGTCTTGCGGACTGATCACTTTGAAATCGAAATTACCGGCTTCCGACCATTCGAGACTGCTCATATTCTGATCACCGTCCACAAGCAATGTTTTATCTTTTGTTGCCAAGTATCCTGCCAGATGAATTGCCGTTGTCGTTTTGCCGACGCCGCCCTTAAAATTCGCTACCGTGATTATCATAGCCAAAGAATCTATCACAGGGGTTTAAGTATGTAAATTTCTAAGTATGAGAAAGTCTAAAAATTTAAGTATTTAGAAATATAAATATCTAAAAATTTAAATGTCTAAAACTCTAAAAATTTAAGTATTTAAGTATAAAAAACCCAGCCATAAAAGGCTAGACTGAAAATAAAGAAGGAAAGTAAAATTTTTGCCCAACCGCCTGCGGCGTAAAAATTTTGTTGAAACTGCCTTCGAGCTGCTAAACTTCCGCTCGTATTGCGAGCGAGTAGGGCGAAGACCGCTCGGCACGACCGATTCTATAGCGTGTTGGGCAGACGCTTTACCCGGAGGTTTCAGCCCTACCGTAAGCCTCTGGTTAGAATCGGGAAATGCGCTCGAAGGCATTACCTTTTGGCTCTAGGGAAGTTTAGATACAAATAAGTAGTGCTAAACTTCTGATATGTCTGGGTTAAACCGTTATTATCGGCGTTCCCATATTAGCCAGAAGAATTTTCGTCTTCTCATCCGTTATTTTGTGATGGATTTAAGTGCTTCGCAAACTGCTCTTTTAATTGGCATTTCGCGTCGGACAATCAATTCCATCTATTTGAAAATCAGAGAGCGCTTGACTTTTGTTTGTGAACAAGCATCGCCTTTTTCCAAATCCGAAGTCGAAGTTGACGAATCTTACTTTGGTGCTCGTCGTGTCAGAGGAAGGCGCGGACATGGTGCGAGCGGTAAACATATTGTCTTTGGCATCTACAAGCGTAACGGTTCGGTTTTTACCGAGATTGTCCCAGATGTCCAAAGAAAAACGCTGCAAGCCGTTATTCGCGGTCGAGTTTCCTTAGATTCAATAATTCATTCGGGCGGGGAAGGAAGCTGGGTGGGATAAATAGAATGACCGGAAAATAAAAAAACTACCCTTTTAATGAGGTAGTTTTTCGGCTATGTAGATGTTTTGATGAGTAATTAACTGAAGACATCTTTGATGTCGCGCGAAGCATATAGGACACGGATTACCTCAATCGTTTCTTCGATAACGATATAGAAAATGAGATAATTCTCGTATCCTTTAACATGCCACATCCGCATATTTTGAAATTGCTTGTTTTGAAAGTCTTTGGTCTTTCCGAGAAGAGGAAATTTAGCAAGCTGTTCTAAGCTGTCATCAACGGCAACCAGAAAATAGACACCCGTATCGAGATTGTCTTCGGCGATATAAACAAAACATTCTTCTATGTCACGCTCCGCCTGCGGGCGTTTGAAAATTGCGTAGCTCATAGCTTGGCTTTATTTTTCAAACGTTCCAACCCGCGCTGTTTGATCGCTTCAAAATCAGCTTTCGTAAACGGCGTCGCTTTACCGCTTTCCAGACCTTCCAAAAGTAGGGCTTCGAGTTTGCGTTCTTGACGTTGTTTCACATAATCACGCACCAGGTCGCGGAAGAACTCACTTGTGTTGCCGTAGCCTTCGGCGGCAATAATTTCTTCGACCTCCGCCTTCAAGTTGTCAGGAATTGAGATATTTATTGTTGCAGTTGCCATAGTAAAATTTCCTTTCAAGATAAGCATAGCATAATGGCAATAGTTGTCAACAGTTTTTAATTAACCATAATTAAGGCAATTTCATACTAATGCCGGAATTCGGTTTCACCAGCGAACTCTTGAAGCTATCCGATGTTTTAAGCAATTGCGCCTCGACATCATCCGTCGAAATTTTAGTTCCGATTAAGGCTTCCGATTGCGACCGTGGGGCATTACCTTTTTTTGCCCGGTATATTTCCAAATCAGAAATATTTTCCGCCTTCGCGCGTTTACATAATCCGAGTATGTAAAACCGGTTAAATTGACCTTCAGCCATTGTTTCGGCGGCAGTATGCGGAGTATGTTTAATTGTGTAACCGCCCGAAGGTGTCATCGCACCCTCAAAATCTATCATCAGACCTTTTGCTTCGAGCTGATAGGCTAACCAATGTTCATCGTGTTCTTTGGCAGCTTCTTTCAAGAGCGGTAGCCATTGCTTCTGACCGGCATCATTAAATCGTGCGCTGGAGTAAATATTGCCGGAGGATTCGGCTTCTGAAATTGCTTCAAGCATATACCCGCGCGTTTTCTCGTCAAGATTCTCAAAGTTAAACATTTCCTGTTTTCTCCTTATAGATTGGGTAAAGAAATAATTTAACAATTACAACACAAATTAAAAAGGTAAAAGTTTATAAATTGCATTCTTGAATTTCTAGAACAGGAAACAGTATGAAAACTTTTAGTCAAAGAAAAAACCTAATTGAAGATAGGTCTTTTTATGGAACAGGGGAAGTTATAGTCTGCGCTCTTTCCGAAAGCGAGCTTTCCGTTCGGTAAAGCGCAGTGTGATTACTTTCGCATTCTACTTTTTCTTTGCCTTTGATTTTGTCTTGCCGCGGCGGATGATTTCATCTGCCAGTTCATCGCCCGATGTGTAAGTGCGGAAGCGTCCTTGCTGAATTTCGTTAACGCCTTTCATCACTTCACGGCGCACTGCCTCGCGGCGAATTCGCTTAAGTTCGTCCTGCTCTTTTAAGAGCTGGAGAGCCTGGCGGATGACTTCAGTTGCCGAATTGTAATCGCCCGATTTGACCTTCTCGTTGACGAAAGTTTCAAATTCGAGCGTTAGTGATACGTTCATATTCGTAAAACTCCTTTCGGGATAAGAATAAGGTAGACATCAGTCTTTAGCAATGTCTGTTATTTTAAGATATTTAGTGATTTGCTTATAAAACGCAGAGGGCAAAGCAATTTCTCACTTCGCCCTCGCACCTGACCGTCGAAACAAACAGGGGGATACAATTAAAAATTAGCATTAGATTACAAATTTATCAATCGTCAAAACAATAGTGATTATCGAATTTGGAATAAAAAAACAATCTGTCAAAACGGCAGATTGTTTTTAAAGTAGGGAAGCGTTAGAACACGCGACACTGTTTACGAAACCGGGCTATCACGTCGCAGAATTTACCAGGCTGAAAGTGTAAATCCCGCTCGACAGTTAATCCTTCTATGTTAATGTGTTCGAGTTCGTTCAGGGTAAAATAACCCCATTCTTCGACAAAGCCAATAACGAATCCGAAAAAGACAAAATCATTCGTTTCTTCTTGGCCTTCAAGGACAAACCAAGTCCATTCTACTGCGGGAAAGAAAAACTTGGCATAAACGGTTTTCTCCTGAGTCTTTATATTTTCCTGCGAATAAAGCGCGGGTATCGCTGCACGCAGTTCATCCGGTAGCAGTTGCATACGCTTTTGATCCTCCTGATTGTTTTTGATTTATGGGAAATAGGGAAGTGGAGAAAGCGTAGCAGGTAGACAGATTTAGGTGTGTGGTGGCTATTAAGAAGCAGCGATGGAACTATTAGCGGTTTTCAATTTGGTAACAGCACAGATAAACCCGTTCCTGATGATTACACAGGAGACGGTAAAACTGATATGGCTTTTTGGCGCCCATCAACAGGTGAATGGTTTGTTCAGAGAAGTGAAGATTTCAACTTTTATTCTTTCCAATTTGGGCAAAGTGGGGACATCCCGATTTCAGCTGATTTTTTCGGTGATAAGAGAGCCGATTACGTTATCTATCGGAATGGCGCCTGGTATGTACATAACGTAGATTTTGGTGTTATAACTCTCCATTTAGGTACCGCGGGAGATATTCCCGTTCCGGCTGATTATGATGGAGATTCCAAAGCAGATATAGCAGTATTTAGACCATTAGAAGAACTACCGGGAGAACCGACTAGAGAAGGAATTTGGAAGTTTGTAAATCGTGACGTGCAATTTGGAATCAGGACTGATATTCCGATTCCCGGATTTCTGGTTGTGCAATAGTATTGAAAAATACCGACCGCTAATCTGTTTTGAAAAGCTAAATAATAAAAAAGTTCATTGCTTTCTATGGTAAACTATTTATGTGACCAAATTTGTCTGAATCTGAGAAAAAGCAATGAACTTTTTTAACAAACGCTTTGAAAATTCCGAACGCAGCTCGGTAGGAGAATGATATTTTACAATTGTCCAAAAATGGTTTGAGCTGCATTTAAAGTGATATATTTTTATGCTGTTCCTATGGAAATTAAACATTTTTAGCAATTTCAAGCTATATATAGATGATCTTCATCACGGAACTTAAGAGTTTGAACACAACTTCTTAAAATTATAGTTCAGGACATTTCTCAAATGCCCTTTGCGAGGAATAAGGAATGAATAAAATAATACTCGCGATTTTTTTGTTAACCGTAACCCTTCCGGCTTTCGCTCAAGATGCGCAAACAGACTTACAAAAACACTTTACAAATTTTGATTTAGTAAAATTAGACAAAAAAGAAATTCTCCTAAAGTCTAAAACCGGTGATTCGGTGCGCGTCGCCAGTTTTGAGTTTTCTATTGCACCGAGAGACCTTTTCGTCGGTTTGGATGAAGTAAAAACTTTTCGCGGAAAGATTACCGGCAATTCTGATTCGGAAGTGCGATTATCAGTTGATGAGAGCGGCGTAAAAGGTTACATCTTTGACGGAGAAACCAGATTTTATGTCGAATCGGCTGCCAGGTTTTCAAATAAAGCCACAACAAAAGACCATATTATTTATAGGTCGGAAGATAAAAAAGAAGAAGAATCACCTATCCGCTGTTTAGCTGACGATGTTTTACAAACAGAATTGAAAACGGCTGGTTCTCCGATTGCGAATGTTTTAACCGGGGGCGTAAGAATTGCCAGAGTAGTCAAAATAGCGACGGATGCCGATTATGAGTGGGTAACAAAGACAGGCGGAGCAGCACAGGCAAATAGTGAAATCCTTTCAATGTTAAATTTGGCGGAAGGCGCGTTTGAGCGTCAATTAGGAATAACATTCTCCGTGACGTTTCAACACGCTTGGACAACTCCAGACCCGTATCCTAACAGAAACGGTGCTCCTTTTTTTCACAACTTCCGAACATATTGGAAGACTAATTTCAAAGATGTTCCGAGAGATGTAACACATCTTTTTTCAGGAAAACTGCCTCACGAAGGAGTTTTTGGGGCGGCTGATCCGGGCTCAATATGCAGATTTCCCGAAACTTCTTACTCATTTACAGTAAAGAGAGATTTTGCGATAACGTGGAAAACCTTCGCGCACGAGCTTGCTCACAATTTGGGAGCAGATCACGTTCCGCGTGTCGGAGATTGTGATTTTTCTTTAATGAATGGAATACTTTATCCGGCTGTAGAAGGCAGATTTTGCCAGACTTCATTAAATGAGATGACTAACTTTATTAATAATTACGGAACTTGTTTGCAGCCAACTGAAACAAAAAATAAAACAAAGTTCGATTTCGACGGTGATGGAAAAGCCGACATTTCGGTTTTTCGCCGCTCGGACGGTTTCTGGTATATCATGAAAAGTTCCGGCGGACATTCGTTTATCAAATGGGGTTTAGCACGCGACACGCCCGTGCCGGGAGATTACGACGGCGACGGGCGAACCGACGTGGCAGTTTTTCGAGGTACTCCTTTCAATGGTTCTGGTTTTGACCCCAGCATTTGGTATATCCTCAAAAGTTCTGATAATACCGCTCTTATCAGGCAGTGGGGGATATATAATAATACTCTGTATGGTTTACCGGTGCCTGCCGATTACGACGGTGACGGTAAAACCGATTTAGCTGTTTATCATTCAAGTGACGTTATACCTACACCAGGCTACTTCGTGATTTTGCAAGGCTCGAACAATACCATAGTCGAAAAGCAATGGGGAATTAACTACGACAGGCTCGTCCCGGCAGATTACGACGGCGACGGAAAAGCTGATTTAGCCGTCTTTCGAGCCGACAACCATTTTCCCGGCGGCATTCACCTCAACACATGGTTTATTTTACAAAGTTCAAGCGGTACGTTGAAAGTCGAGCATTTCGGACTTCCGACTGACCGTCTCGTTTCAGCAGATTACGACGGCGACGGGAAAACCGACATCGCGGTGTTTCGACCTTCGACCGGCGTTTGGTATCGCATCAACAGCAGCGACCGCTCGTTCGTCGCGTTTCAGTTTGGTCTTTCCGAAGATAAACCCGTGCCAGCCGACTATGACGGCGACGGGAAAACCGACATCGCGGTGTTTCGACCCTCAAACGGCGTTTGGTATTTACAGCGTTCGAGAGACGGCTTTACTTCAGTACCGTTTGGTTTAGGAGACGACGTTCCAATTCCGAATGTTTTTGTTTATTAGCTCTATTTCAAAATAGAGAAAAATAGAATAGAAAAGGATGTGCAAATTGCTTATAACTCCTTTGAAGTATCAAGGTCAGTATAATCTTTCATTATCTGAAGTTTAAGGGACAAAAGCCGTAGCATAGGTTTATTCTTATTGAGCCAAAAGGAGCAATCAAAAATCCACCTGATGATTTAGCTACATACCAGTTTGTCTCTAATTCCCGCTACACAGCAAAATCTGCCTTTTACCATCTTAAGAATAATCTCCTGTATTAGAACAACTCCTGTTGTTCCAAAAGATGCTGAATAGGGGTAGTAGCAAGTCTTAATTATATTTATAGGGAGTCAAAAAACTAGTGTTTTCTGACCCCTTTTCTATTTGCTCGTTTCATTTAGTATGGAAAAGGGCTTTAGATTTTTTGACAGAGTTTTTTAACACTTGATTTTCTGAAACAGAGAGTTTTGTGTTCTGAAAAGCACGTTTTTACCGATTTTACTGACTCTCTTGCGTCCTTTGTTCAGTCATTACCAAATTTCGATTCGGGCAGCAAAAAACGCTGGCGCACCTAGATTGAAGCGGCAGGTATTGGCTTCGGCTTGAACCGACTGGAAACTTAGAATAGCTTCAAAGGTTCTGCATTTTCTTTTCATTCAAAATCTACGGCGGGCGTTCCGCGGCATCACATCAGTTGCAAAACCGGCGAAATCAGAAATCAATTTCAATCAAAAATCAATTTCTATGTCCAGTTCTTTGTCGCGCGAAATTGTTATTGAGATGCCCAACTCGTAAACCTCCTCTGCGTAATCTTTCAAATCGCCTTTTTCCTCAACTTTATTGATAAATTCGCTGTAGGCTTCTAAATGCGTTTTATTTTCGCAGCTGATCTGCGCAGCCGGGTTTTCCGCATTATAAACTTGAAATTCAGTTTGGTCGGCTTGTGCCGGCAACGTCGCCCAGGATTCGATGTTGGCTTGCATATCCGCCTGTTTCTCCTCCGGCAGTATTAAATTCTGCTCCGCCATTGCGGTTATTAGTTTGCCGAATACCTGTTCGGCAAGACGATTCGGCTCCGTCAGCTCCGTCAGCGTGTTTGAGTAGTCTGCGAGCTGGTATTCTGCGACCGGATTATTATTTTCTCCTGTTCCGCCCGTGTCAATCGGCTGAACTTTCGAACCTCCGGGAACAATCGCGTCAGCAAATTCAATCCGTCCGTCAGGTTTTGGTTTTCCTCTCTCAATTGGCTGTTCTGCCTCTCTAACTGTTGAGCCGCCGCTGTCAATTCCTGATTTTGCCCCGTCAATTCCGGTATCCGGTTCATCAACTTGACCGCGCCGTAGCCGAATATCGCGATTACCGCTAAACTCGCCGCCGTCAATGCCGTCCATCTCGATAATTTGATGAGACTCGATTGTTTCCGGGAGTTTATCCTCTCGGTTAATTTGTCGATTCTCTCCCGCAGATCTTTGTCCGTTCGGGTCGAGTCCACCAGACTCGTTCTGTATTTCGCCTCTATTTGTTCTGTCAGGCGCGTGGTCAACTCTCCCGTTATCTTCTGTGTTTCCGATTTCAGAAATGTTTTGTTGCTGTTCTCCAGCTCCGTCCGTTTTTTGCCGACCTGCCGATCGATTTCCGTTTCCGTCAGATTCTTCAATCGGTTGATTTCCTGCCTCGCCCTGTCCAAAAATCTTTCTGATTTTTGAAAATCCCTCTGACTCGCTGCGAAGTTTTTTTGCAAAATCCTCGATTTGCGCCACAAGCTCAAAAGTTTTTGCGCCTGTTTCGGTATTTTCGTTGTTCGGCGCGTCAGTTTTCTTTTCGTTTTTTCCAAATTTATCCACGTCAATTCCAACTGCTCCCGGCTCTGAGCTAACTCTTCCATTACCAGCATATTGTTGCTGTGGTTCGTGGAATTGACCAACTGCGCCTTTTCCAACTCCGTTTCCAATGTTGTTATTCGATTCTCTAAATCCAGTTTCTCCTGCACGTTTAGTGGTAGATTCATTTTTCACTCCTATCAGAAATTCCTTATCCCGCCACTGCTCAAAATCCAAGCCGCGTTCCTGCAATTTAGCGAAACTGCAATCTCTGGCGATTGCCGACGATTTGAACTTGATTTCACCTTTTCTGAAACTGAATCCGTTCATTTTCCCCGTCGCCTCCGAAATGTTCGGCAGCACGTCAAAACCCGCCTCGCGCATCTCGTCGACAAATCTCGTTGTCGTCGGCTTCGATTCCAGTGATTTATCAATCGCCCGCTTCGCTTCGGCAATAATCGACAATTCGCCGGTTTTTTCCATCAGTTTGTATTCGCCGCGCTTTGTCCGCCGGTCATCCGACTTGGTAAACTCAACCTCCTGCAAGCCGAATTGCTTTTCCAGTTCCTTTGTCGCCGCAATCGTCCGTAGCGCGATTTTCCAATCAGGAACAACTGTCCCGTCGTCCCTGATGCGTCCGGCGACAATGTGAAAATGCTCATACTCTTTGTCGTGATGTTCGACTACCAAAAACGGCACTTTCTCTTTTTGAAAATCCAGCTTGTCAAGCAGCTTCTCTGCAAACTCAAACTTTTGTTCTTCGGCGAGATGTTCACCCGGCGCAAGCGAAATTGAAATATGCGTTACTTGATTTTTGATGTTCGGGCGCAATTCCGAATACATCTTGAACTGCTTGGTGATTTGTTCCTTCGTGCCGAAACTGCCGCCGATGTTCGTCGGTTTTTTCTCGCCTTCTTTGTCGCTCAAAACGTAGCCGATTGCTCCGCCTGCTCCGCCTGCTACGCCGACTGAACCGATTGCCATAAATTACTCCGCTTCTCCGTCCCAAAGCCTACTTACCGCTGCCTGCAAATCGTCTTGAATTTGATTGATCACATTTAAAATCTTCTGACCGTCTTCCACTTGAAAAACCGCCACTCCTCGCGCCACTGTGTTCAGATTTCGCCCGATGGCGTTGATCGCTTTGACTCCCTCGAAATTCGCCCGCGCCGGCGGCTCGGCTATCACTTTTTTTAACCCGCACTTCCGCAGATAATCCGCCTCCGTCAATCTCGCTCGTTCGGCTTGCAATTGAATTTTTGC
>MWWB01000122.1_pt1 | contig 15973 bp, 14 predicted proteins | sample 1047291 | NCBI WGS metagenome assembly MWWB01 (sample SAMN06349976, study PRJNA376086) | soil metagenome | isolation source: MS4-1 sample Antarctic (ecotone) soil | place: Antarctica | reverse complement strand
TGACCGGACGCAGGACCAAATCTCGCTGGACGAGATCGAGCGAATTGCCATTTAGATTCAATTGACATGACTTTACAGTTACATAGAATTTTTGGCATCTTGTTCATCGATATGCCTACGTGTCATCCCGGATTTTCCGCGAACTAAAAGTTTAGTATGAAAATGCGTTTATCCTATTATCTAGCTTTTTCCTTCATCTGTGCGAGGGATCTCAATGTCTCATTTTGAATTGTTCGCGTTCTCCTCAGTAATTGCTGCTATTTTCCTAATATGGGCGTTATACAACGCGCTCGAACGTTGGCGCCTTCACAAGAAATACGGTCCAATCCTGTCGATAGATCAGCAAGTCTCAGAGGCAGAGATAAACCTTAGCCGAATCCAACGCGACGCTAATACGAAACAGAAGGAGATTGAATCCCAACGAGAAAAAACCCAATCAAAAATCACCGAGCTCACAACACAATATGCGTCTCTCCGCCAAATTGTAGATCTCGAACTTGAACTGAAAGAAGCTAAAATCCAGACTCAAGCAAAGTTGAAGGATTTGAATACGCAATATTCTTCCGCGCATGACCAGTATCTGAATCTTAAGAAAGAGCTTTCCATTGTGGAAGAGAACATTGAGGACATGTCATTTGGCCTGTACAAACCCCATTTTGATTATGCGACCTCAGAGGAATATCGTCAAAGTTTAGAGGCGATCCGGACGCAGCAAAAGGTTATGATTCGGAAAGAAAAGGCCGCGATCTGTGACAAGAATTGGACGGTTGAAGGCAGTGTGGCCAAAGGCACTCAGATGACAAAGAAAAACATGAAACTCATGTTGAGGGCCTTTAACGGGGAATGTGATGCTGCCGCGGCTAATGTGGCTTGGAATAATATCTCCAAAATGGAAGCACGAATACAGAAGGTATTTGAGGCCGTAAATAAGCTTGGAGCTTCAAATTATATATCCCTAAATAAGGAATATTTACTGCTTAAGTTATCCGAACTGCGGCTAGTACATGAATACGAAGAAAAAAAATATCAAGAAAGAGAAGAGCAGAGACAGATCAAAGAATTAATGCGGGAAGAAGAGCGTGCTCAACGGGAATTTGAAAAGGCGAAAGTTGAAGCGGAGCGAGAAGAATTCAGATTTCAAAAAGCACTGGAAAAGGCGCGGCAAGAGTTATTGACCGCATCCGTTGGACAAGTCGAGGTTTTGAACGCTGAGATTGCGGCACTCCAGACACGGTTGGACGAGGCGCATGCACTCAAAGAGCGGGCAATTTCCCAAGCCGAATTAACGCGCTCCGGATACGTATACATTATTTCAAATATTGGTTCATTCGGAGAGGATGTATTTAAGCTTGGAATGACTAGAAGATTAGAACCCATGGACAGGATTCGAGAGCTTGGTGACGCCTCTGTTCCATTTGGCTTCGATGTCCATGCAATGATCTATTGCGACGATGCACCCTCACTTGAATGCGCCCTGCACAATTATTTTACAAAACGAAGGGTAAACCTAGTTAATCCACGCAAGGAATTTTTCAAAATATCGCTTGAGGACATAGAGGCATTCGCTGAGGAGAGGCAACTTGATTTGCGTTTAACTAAGCTTGCCGAAGCGAAGGAATATCGGGAGACATTGACAACTCGTAAAGAGCTGGAGGCGGGCAAGGTCGCACCTATCGTAGAGCCTTGCCTCTTCCCCGCAGAGCTAGAAATATCTTTGAGCGCATGACGGCTCAAAGGTTGGATAGAAGGCTACCTGCTAGGAATCGTTTTCCTCTCGTGGCTTGAGTTTTGGCATCTTGCGAAATGCGCTTGCTAAAATTCTCATCCACCGATCTTCGTAGTCTGCCTGCGCGATTGAATCGTGAGTTGAGGGCAATTCCATCGAAAATCCGCTACCAATCTCTTCGATGATTTGATCTTCCGCATACATGGCAATATTGACGGCAGCACGGGCAATAACGCTCAGAGGGGCTTTTGTGCCCGCTCGCTTTTGAAGTCGATGAAGAAAGGCGGTCAGCTCGTCATCTTCGCTTCGCGTAACTACAAATCGTTTGGTGATAGTGGGCTCTGTTTTTTTTGGTCGTATAGTAACAATCTTAATTTCTTCGCGCTTTGCGCTTAAGTCGTTTTCGACAGACGAAGTTTGTTGTGGACGTAATTCCACTACGGATGATGCAATCTGCATAGGTTGCGTTAAATTCTGAGATCTCCCTGTAGCGGTGACTTCTCTTGCAAGATCAACGGCAATGGGATTATAAGGTGTTTCCTCGAATTTTTTCTTACCCATTTACTACCCTCGCCTCTTCATGCGCCACATCACCCTTGTCACGTAAAACAGAAATCCTTTTCTCTAATTCCTTAGCGAGCGCTCGATATTCATCAGCTACTTGATGATCACCCTGGTACTGAAAGAGCGTTTTTCCACAACGTTGGGCTTCCTGAAGAGCCACGCAGCGAGAGATCTCTGTCTGAAATTTAACAGTATTTCCTTCCGCGTCAGAGCAAGTCCTTTCCACATATCCTGTAAGCTCGCGTGCGAGCCGCGTTTTAGGCCGCGGCATACAACCGATGATAACCCCAAGTAGCGTGAGACGCGGATTGGCGTATTTTTGAGCGGTCGCAATATCATTGAGCGCCTCTCCTATTGCGCTCACTGCAAGATGATCGGGTTGGGCTGCTATAATCATAAAATCTGCCGCTTTCAAAGCGGGAATTGTAGTCTTCGTTTTTTGTGGGGGAGTATCTAGAAAAACATAGTCATATACTCCTCGCAGTTTTCGAATCGGCTCTAGAAGGAGATCTTGGTGAATGAGCCAAGGATTCTGCTGCAAGTAGTTATCAAGCTCACTCAACTTTGAAGAACTCGGAACCAAGTGAATGTTAGGCGGAAGTTTCACCTCCCCTTCTTCACCGGTTATTATTGTATCCTCTGGATTTTCCTCTCCCGTTAGCAGCTCAAATGAACTCATCCATCCCTGAGTTGGGCATCCAAGCGCCTTTGTGGCTCCCGAGGTCATGTCGAGATCAATAATCAGCGAGAGTTTGCCGCGTTCAGCAAGAGCTGCTGCGAGATGAATCGTGTTTGTTGTCTTCCCTACCCCGCCTTTCTGATTGCCGACAGCGATGACTGAAGTATTTTTTTCTGTTGTCATGTGAATCCTCAAGACTAGAAAATCGCGTTGGCCAAATAGCCCGTTGGCCATTGCGCATCCTTAACTGCCCGTTGGCCAAAGGGCCTGCTGGCTAAATGACATTTGCAACCTATTAGCGCAATAAGGAATTTTCAATTGAGCCAAAAGGCCAATTGGCTCACTGGAGGGTCATAAGGCCCATTGGCCAAGAGGCCATATTGAAGCTCAAAGAGCCTGTTGGCGCGTTGGCCAACGCGCCAACAGGTGTTCGGCCAAAAAGATTATATCTTTCGGAAAAGCTAAGTGATCGGTATTGCTAACTTTAACAATTTTAAAGTTAGGAGTGTTTATCGAATAGGGAAAGAACTCAGACCCTAGAAATGAAAAAACCCGCACAAGGGCGGGATTCTTCGAAGTCTCAGCAACTCTGAAGATACTCCCTCCAAAAGCGCCGCGCAAGATGTCACTTCACTGAAAGTGAATAGGTGAGGTTTTTTCTCGAAAGCAACTCTTCCATACTGAAGGAACAAAATACGTGTATCCAGCATGCAGCTACCAAACCATCACGCCCATTCAGGTCTTTAATGCGCTAGGCGCATACGACGCTGGGGCGGTAAGCTTTAGAGCACTCCGAGTGTATTTCGGATGCTTCGAGCTTCGAGCAATTAGAGAGGCGGCCAGGCGCTCAAGAACTGCCGAGACAGCAAAGAACAGGCGAGGGGAGCGCTATCGCATCGCCGAGCTTGTACGCCTGTTAGGAGCCGTCACAGAGGCCCAGGTAAAGTCTGCGCTCAGGCAACTTGAGCGAGTAGGATTGCTGCGGTTCTCAGAAAGCGCCATCACATTCACAGAGACAACGCTTCTCGCGGCGGAAGAGATCATCCTTCGGACAGCAGACAGCCGCAAAGCCACACGTCCGATACCGGTGCCTCGCCGGGTGCTCCGCTTCCTTGCGCGGTGCACAAAGCCTGCCCTGATGAAAACCTGCCTTGCATATCTCCTTCGCGGCTTGTCCCTTGACCGGAAGAACGGAGAGGTGAGGGGAGTAGGAACCGTAAAAGCCTCTTGGATTAGCCGAGTGTTTGCTATCTCAGAGCGCGCTGTTAGGGCAGCACGCCGAGAGCTCATCAAGCTTGGATGGATAGATAAAGATACTGGGTCAAAGCAGCGAAAGCTTAACCGAGACGGAGTATATTTTCACATCAACCTTGATTGGAAAGGAGAAGAGATAATTACTCCTAGTAAGAGCAATGAGACACCCGCTGTGGATAACTTAGCAGCAAAAGAGTCCTGTTTTGCACCCCCTCAAGGCAAAAAGGGCACCCAATTTGCACCCCCTCTTAAAAGACTGAAAACTTCTACGAAGTACAAAAACCAGAAACTCACCACAGGCGAGCCATCTGGTTTTTGTGGAAAGGAAATGTTCAGGGATTTAGTTCAATCAGCTCTAACTCAAATTCCGGAACCTCCGGTGAGCGAGAGAGCAGGAACAAGACCAAGCCTGAAGAACATCAAGCCCGAGGACCTCAGGCGGTTACCTCGATTAAAAATGCTCTACGAACAAGCAACGGAAGTCGGGTGGCTAGAGCGGAGTGAAGCAAACTTTCTTAACTTCGCTGCTGCAGCGGTGCGTGCAAACAGAGCGAAAGGCGATGCAGTGCGAATCTTTGTCGGGATTGTAAAGCAAGGGCTATGGGGATACGTAACGCAGGGGGAAGAGGACAGGGCGCGGCAGCTTGTCAGATGAAGACCTCCAGCAAAGAACAGCGGCACTGCCTAACCCAAACCACCCTAAAAACAGAGAAGAAAAAATGCACATATTATTACCCCACACCGGATGCACCACATTGCGTTAACGGAAATGCCGAATTGCTTGTAATATCGTTGGTATACCCGTTAACCAAGGTTAACGGTCGCCGCTGAAACAAACTTAAGCCTTGGTAATGCTTGGTAAATACCCGTTAACATTTATAGCGTCGCAGGCAACAAATTTTAGATACGAAAAATCAAAATCCGTAGCGCACCTAGGAAGGTGACGCTCGCATTCAGGCAAGTTGTGACTACGTAAGGATGAGCGGGCGAGAACCGCCTTTAAGCGCCGAGACGAAGGCGGGCACCCATCCATAAAACGTTCTCGAAAAGGAACGAGCAGCGGATGCCCCGTCGCTGCACAGGGGTAACGAAAAGGACTTATCCTAGGAAAAGTTAATTAGTCAGCAGGAGCATGTAAGTAGTGAGACTTATGGTAGGGCAAGATAAAAGGCCGTCAAGACGGGCCGATTTATTGCCCTACCATAATTAGAGAAGCCTAAGAAGACAGGCACACTTCGAGAAGACGAATACACTCAATTACCCACGTTCACTGAAGAACCCCCTCACGACGAAATTTAACGGTCCGTAATTATTTAAGTGAGGCCCGAATCATTTGGAAGATGGGCCGCTGCTACCAAAGGTTGTTTCAGACGAGAGACGAAGAAGGCCGCTTTTTTCCTGAAAGCACCTTCTTCGTCTCTCTCTCCTAGGTCGCCGAGACATGAACAGCCGGGAAGCGTCGTTCCAGGTGGTCCAGTTCGACCCTGCGGCGGTCGAAGAGTTCGTTCATCGCCGTCTCGGCGATTCCGTGGCTGATTCCAATCGCGTCGAGCAGCTCCGGCCGCGAGGCGATCGGCCCGGAAAGGCGTTCGCCGCCCCTCATCCGCATCACCCGTGGGCCTTTCTCGAACCACAAACGGGCGTTCATATGCACGATCATATTGATAGTCCTGCCCGCCGGAATCGGGGGGTAGTCCTCCGAGTTCGCTGCCCAGAGGAACGGGGCGGGCAGCGTCAGGCGGTGATCACCGAACACGAGAGCGATGAGGTCGTGCTCGCCGTTGCCGGTCTGCGCGTTCTGGTCGTCGATCTCGATCTCGATGCGGAGGACCAGCCCATCGAAGCTGTGTCCCGCGGCGTGCAGATAGCAGATCACCGCCCAGATGACGTTCGCCGTCCGGAAGTCAGCGCAGCGCTTCGCCTCTTTGGCCGCCGCGAACGCTTCGCTCAGCCACTTCTTCGGGTTGCGCTTCGTGCGATCCTCGCACCGTTTCGAGAACAAAAATTCCAGCATCTGAGCCCTCCTTCACGAATGTTGCTTCCCGAAACTCCCACCTTCTTGACCGAAGGCGCTTCTCCTCTCGACTGAGAAAAAGCGACGTTCCGATGTGGAACGCGGGGTTGGGTGTAGCCTTGAGACAGGGCGCTCAGTCACAGACTCAGCGCCCTCCCTCAGAAGCGGGATATGTTTGGAAAGGAAGGTTTAAATGGAAAGGGAATAAAAAACCTTTTCAGCGGTCCCTCCGTCTCTCAGCTCGTACTGAACGAGGTGAGAGACAGAATTTTAACTCTTTAATATTGCTGAGAAAGAGCGTGGGGCAATTGAGCACTATTTTGGGAGATTATCAGAGGCGTGGCGGAATTGCAATTTTCGGGTCTTCTCGACTGCATATTTCTGCAAGATCGTGCCTCGGCCCTGTCGTAACTTTCAAAGCGACGCTCCCCGTCCGTCGAAACGCGGGCTCTTTCTCCAAGCTTAATCGCGAGAGAAGTTTTACTGTTTCTCACTTGAAGAGAGCTTCGACTCTTCGCCATTGAGAAACAGGGGGTGGTGCTTAGGAAGCTTCCTTCAAGAGGAGTTGATTGATGATCGTTTGATAGGGAACTGCCCGCTTTTTCGCTTCTTTCTTCAGCCACGAAAGAACTTGAGGGTGAAGGCGAATAGAAACCGGGATATATTTTTCTGCGGGCAGTTTGGCAGGTCTACCGAGGCGTTTTAGTCTTTTCTTGCCCTCGGCTTTTTCGATGCCCTTACGGAAAGACTCTAACTCAGTCGGAGTAATCCGGCGTGCGTTATGGAAGGGGAAATCCTTTGAACGCTTCATAAATAGCTTTCTCCTTTTGATTAGCCTTCCGCGCGCTAATGATACGCAATATTTCCTTCGCTTCTCTGCGGGTGAAAATAACAACGAGCACCCCAGGATCAGCTTCACCGATGATCCACTCCCGCTCCTCTTCTTGTGAGTGTTCTTCGTCGGGAGCAATTAGAGCAAATGGGTCGTCGAACGCCCGGATAGCCTGCGCGAATGAAATCTTGTGTTTAGCAAGATTAGACGCCGCCTTTTTTGGGTCCCATTCGAATCGCGCTGCTTTCATATTCCAGTATATACCGAAAAGACCCCGTTGTCAGCAAGCGTCTTTTCACTATTGGCTTATTCTTCTCGGTTGACGAGATAAGAGCTGAAACTATGAGCGCTATATAAATCCCTGGTTAAATTAAGTTTTATAGGTCATAAAGGGCGTTATGACCTATAATTGAGAGTGGAGGGGAACAGCCGGTGAGCACCGAAATCGTTTTGCATCCATGCACTCAGTCTGCGGTTGTTCCCGCCCTCATCGCCGAAGCCGGTGCGGGAGCCGCTAAGCGGTTCTTCGAGTTCTTCACTGCGAATATCCGAAACCCCAACACCCGCGCTGCGTACGCCCAAGCAGTCGCTCAATTTCTCCGCTGGTCCGAGGAGCGCGGACTCTCGCTTGCGACCATCGAGCCGATAGCTGTCGCCGCCTACATCGAGGGTCACTCGGGTTCGGACCCGACCAAGAAACAGCACCTTGCCGCAATCAAGATGCTTTTCGATTGGCTCGTGACCGGCCAGGTCATTCCACACAACCCCGCCGCATCGGTTCGCGGCCCGAAACACGTCGTCAGGAAGGGCAAGACTCACGTTCTCTCCGCCGAGGACGCGAGGACGCTTCTGGACAGCATCGACACGTCGAACGTCGTCGGGCTTCGAGACCGAGCCCTCATCGCCGTGATGGTCTTCAGCTTCGCCCGCATTGGAGCCGTAGTCGGGATGAAGGTCGAAGACTACTACCAGAACGGGAAACGATGCTGGCTTAGGCTCCATGAGAAGGGAGGAAAGTTTCACGAGGTCCCGGCCCATCATAACGCTGAAGCGTATCTTGATGCTTATCTGGAAGCAGCCGGTATCGCTTGGGGTACTAAGACTCCCCTCTTTCGATCTACGATTGGCAGAAGCAAGAAACTTACAAACAAGCCTTTGCGGCGGAATAACGCTCTCGACATGGTGAAACGCCGCGCGGCTGCAGCCGGACTTTCGAGCCGAATCTGCAACCACACCTTTCGGACGACTGGTATCACTGCATATCTTGAAGCCGGAGGGACAATCGAAAAGGCTCAGCAGATTGCCGCCCATGAGTCGCCCAAGACGACAAAGCTCTATGATCGGACCCAGGACCAAATCTCGCTCGACGAAATCGAGCGAATTACTATTTAAGTATTTCCATCGGCCTATGGGTCGGTTTGAAGTTTCCCCTCGTCCGCGGCGTTAGTAAGTTAGGCTCCAGTTGATAAAAGTTGGTTCCAAATAAACGACCGTTTTTTCTGGTGCCGTCTTTAAGAGAACTGTTCACAAATGACTTGAAATCAGCTCTAATTTACCTTTTCTAATTTCGAGAATACTTGGCATAATATCGTAAATTCCACTGGCAGAACGAGCCTCAACTCCAAGAAGTGGTTTGCCAGAGATCCCAGACAAATTCAGTTCTTTAAATATCAGCCGGACAGAATCGTATCCGAGAGCAGGATAGAAGAGAGAGCTCGGAGCTTTGCCGAATTTTCGTTCCATTGCGCGTCGAAAGGCCTTTACCTCTGACACCGATTCATTAAGGATCACATTTCCACAACGTGCACCTTCAGCCGATGTTCCAGCCGAATTTATTGTATTAGCTGCACACATCGTATCGTTTCCATACACCGGAATAGTTGGAGCTAATGATCGCAACTGGCTTAGAAAAATACCGGCCGAATATGCTGACGAAAAAAGTATCGCCTCTGGCTTTTTAGAAAGGACTCTCGCAATACTTGAGCGAGAATCCGGGGAGTTTATCGGTAACGATTCGACCCCAGATATGTTTCCCCCTAGTGACTTCCATCGTTCCTTAAATGATTCGGAGATGAGCACTGAATACTCTTCGTCTTCGGTGATCATTCCAACATTCCTCAAACTCCGCCCGTAAAGATCCTCCGCAAGCATGCCAGCCAGTTTCTTTGGATCGAACCCAAACGAATATATGGGGTCAGCAAGTGAGGCTACACTCTCGCCTGTATCTAAGAGAAAAATAACTGGTATTGATCCTTTACTGACAAGAGGAGCAACAGACTTAATTGAGGTCGAACAGGCTGGGCCGACAACTAGCGAAACTTTACGGTCATCAGAAAGGCGTTTGAATGCCGTTACTGCTTCCTTGGCTAAGCATTTATCATCTTCAAAAAATAATTTTGGAGTTGCGATTCCAGCTGACTTCAGTTCATCAATTGCTATCTCAATTCCCTGCCGCACTTCCGCCCCAAAATAGCTAAAATCTCCTGTGAGCGGGAGAATGATACCCACCTTCGGATCTGCGGACGCTACAGCACTGATCCAATGAAGAAATAGCAACCAGACAATAACGCTTTTCATAATATGTGCCTTTATTCGTATGGGATAACGAAAAGCTCAGCGGCGACTGGCGGAGCCAGATTAGAGCCGTCCCCTTCCCTTACCTGTCCAACTACCTCGCTAGGAATCATTTTCCTCTCGTGGCTTTAGTTTTGGCATCTTGCGAAATGCACTTGCTAAAATTCTCATCCACCGATCTTCGTAGTCTGCCTGCGCTATTGAATCGTGAGTTGAGGGCAATTCCATGGAAAATCCACTACCAATCTCTTCGATGATTTGATCTTCCGCATACATGGCAATATTGACGGCAGCACGGGCAATAACGCTCAGAGGAGCTTTTGTGCCCGCTCGCTTTTGAAGTCGATGAAGAAAGCCGGTCAGCTCGTCATCTTCGCTTCGCGTAACTACAAATCGTTTGGTGATAGTGGGCTCTGTTTTTTTTGGTCGTATAGTAACAATCTTACTTTCTTCGCGCTTTGCGCTTAAGTCGTTTTCGACAGACGAAGTTTGTTGTGGACGTAATTCCACTACGGATGATGCAATCTGCATAGGTTGCATTAAATGCTGAGATCTCCCTGTAGCGGTGACTTCTCTTGCAAGATCAACGGCAATGGGATTATAAGGTGTTTCCTCGAATTTTTTCTTACCCATTTACTACCCTCGCCTCTTCATGCGCCACATCACCCTTGTCACGTAAAACAGAAATCCTTTTCTCTAATTCCTTAGCGAGCGCTCGATATTCATCAGCTACTTGATGATCACCCTGGTACTGAAAGAGCGTTTTTCCACAACGTTGGGCTTCCTGAAGAGCCACGCAGCGAGAGATCTCTGTCTGAAATTTAACAGTATTTCCTTCCGCGTCAGAGCAAGTCCTTTCCACATATCCTGTAAGCTCGCGTGCGAGCCGCGTTTTAGGCCGCGGCATACAACCGATGATAACCCCAAGTAGCGTGAGACGCGGATTGGCGTATTTTTGAGCGGTCGCAATATCATTGAGCGCCTCTCCTATTGCGCTCACTGCAAGATGATCGGGTTGGGCTGCTATAATCATAAAATCTGCCGCTTTCAAAGCGGGAATTGTAGTCTTCGTTTTTTGTGGGGGAGTATCTAGAAAAACATAGTCATATACTCCTCGCAGTTTTCGAATCGGCTCTAGAAGGAGATCTTGGTGAATGAGCCAAGGATTCTGCTGCAAGTAGTTATCAAGCTCACTCAACTTTGAAGAACTCGGAACCAAGTGAATGTTAGGCGGAAGTTTCACCTCCCCTTCTTCACCGGTTATTATTGTATCCTCTGGATTTTCCTCTCCCGTTAGCAGCTCAAATGAACTCATCCATCCCTGAGTTGGGCATCCAAGCGCCTTTGTGGCTCCCGAGGTCATGTCGAGATCAATAATCAGCGAGAGTTTGCCGCGTTCAGCAAGAGCTGCTGCGAGATGAATCGTGTTTGTTGTCTTCCCTACCCCGCCTTTCTGATTGCCGACAGCGATGACTGAAGTATTTTTTTCTGTTGTCATGTGAATCCTCAAGACTAGAAAATCGCGTTGGCCAAATAGCCCGTTGGCCATTGCGCATCCTTAACTGCCCGTTGGCCAAAGGGCCTGCTGGCTAAATGACATTTGCAACCTATTAGCGCAATAAGGAATTTTCAATTGAGCCAAAAGGCCAATTGGCTCACTGGAGGGTCATAAGGCCCATTGGCCAAGAGGCCATATTGAAGCTCAAAGAGCCTGTTGGCGCGTTGGCCAACGCGCCAACAGGTGTTCGGCCAAAAAGATTATATCTTTCGGAAAAGCTAAGTGATCGGTATTGCTAACTTTAACAATTTTAAAGTTAGGAGTGTTTATCGAATAGGGAAAGAACTCAGACCCTAGAAATGAAAAAACCCGCACAAGGGCGGGATTCTTCGAAGTCTCAGCAACTCTGAAGATACTCCCTCCAAAAGCGCCGCGCAAGATGTCACTTCACTGAAAGTGAATAGGTGAGGTTTTTTCTCGAAAGCAGCTCTTCCTTAATGGAGGAACGGAATACGTGTATCAAGCATGCAGCTACCAAACCATCACGCCCATTCAGGTCTTTAATGCGCTTAGCGCATACGACGCTGGGGCGGTAAGCTTTAGAGCACTCCGGGTGTATTTCGGATGCTTCGAGCTTCGAGCAATTAGAGAGGCCGCCAGGCGCTCAAGAACTGCCGAGACAGCAAAGAACAGGCGAGGGGAGCGCTATCGCATCGCCGAGCTTGTACGCCTGTTAGGAGCCGTCACAGAGGCGCAGGTAAAGTCTGCGCTCAGGCAACTTGAGCGAGCTGGATTGCTGCGGTTCTCTGAAAGCGCCATCACATTCACAGAGACAACGCTTCTCGCTGCGGAAGAGATCATCCAGCGGACAGCAGACAGCCGCAAAGCCACACGTCCGATACCGGTGCCTCGCCGGGTGCTTCGCTTCCTTGCGCGGTGCACAAAACCTGCACTGATGAAAACCTGCCTTGCATATCTCCTTCGCGGCTTGTCCCTTGACCGGAAGAACGGAGAGGTGAGGGGAGTAGGAACCGTAAAAGCCTCTTGGATTAGCCGCGTGTTTGCTATCTCAGAGCGCGCTGTTAGGGCAGCACGCCGAGAGTTCATCAGGCTTGGATGGATAGATAAAGACACAGGGTCAAAACAGCGAAAGCTTAACCGAGATGGTGCCTATTTCCGCATCAACCTTGATTGGAAAGGAGAAGAAATAATTACCCCTAGGGAGTGCAACGAGACACCCGCTGTGGATAACTTACTAACAGAAGAGTCCTGTTTTGCACCCCCTCAAGCCGAAAAGGGCACCCAATTTGCACCCCCTCTTAAAAGACTGAAAACTTCTACGAAGTACAAAAACCAGAAACTCGCCACAGGCGAGCCATCTGGTTTTTGTGGAAAGGGAATGTTCAGGGATTTAGTTCAATCGGCTCTAACTCAAATTCCGCAACCTCCGGTGAGCGAGAGAGCAGGAACAAGACCAAGCCTGAAAAACATCAAGCCCGAGGACCTCAGGCGGTTACCTCGATTAAAAATGCTCTACGAACAAGCAACGCAAGTCGGGTGGCTAGAGCGGAGTGAAGCAAACTTTCTTAACTTCGCTGCGGCAGCGGTGCGTGCAAACAGAGCGAAAGGCGATGCAGTGCGAATCTTTGTCGGGATTGTGAAGCGAGGGCTATGGGGATACGTAACGCAGGGGGAAGAGGACAGGGCGCGGCAGCTCATCAGATGAAGACCTCCAGCAAAGAACAGCGGCACTGCCTAAGCCAAACCACCCCTAAAAACAGAGAAGAAAAAATGCACATATTATTCCCCACACCGGATGCACCCCATTGCGTTAACAGAATCGCGAGAAGTCCCGAGTTGCAAAGAGTTTTCCGGTTAACGCCGGTAAACCGACCGTCGAATAATGGGTGTAATCTTTTGAATTTTCTTAGTAAACATGGTTAACCTAGCGCACCTGGGGAAAGGTACGCTCGCGTGCAGGCATTTGTGACTCCGTGGATGATGAGCCGCGAGAGAAATCCCTTTGCTTTAAGCGCCGAGCAGAGACTGAAACCCACCCATAAACGTTTCCGAAAGGGAACGAGCGGCGGATACCCTTTTACTGCGACGGTGTGACGAAAAGGACTTATCCGAGGAAAAGTTAAGTGGCCCGCAAGGAGCAGGTAAGTTGTGAGGCTTATGGTAGGGCAAGATAAAAGGCCGTCAAGACGGGCCTACTTATTCCCCTACCATTATTCGGTAAACCCAAGAAGACAGCCGCACTTCAGGAAGACGGATACACTCAACTACCCACTTACGCTGACGAACTACATCAAGACGGCACGTATATCTCTGTAACTGTTAGATGTTAAAATCGCCCTTTAACTAAGGAATATGGAAGAGAAAGAGAGATATCAGCCCTTAGCGTGGGAACAAAAAAGCGTATAAGAACTGCCAGAGAGAAACTCACATAGGATTGCTATATAGACAGCATCCTAAATGTTATTCTTGAGCGCCTGTCAAAAATTGGAGACTTAGTAGATCCACGATTCAAGCGATGGAACTTTTAAGGATTCTGCGAGACGTTCTCGCTCAGCGATAGGGAGCCATCTACTGAAGCTGCCATTTAGAGGCGCAAAACTAATTTGCTTACCCATAGAGGTCTTTTCTTCGAGTTCAATAGTAATCACCGTGGGAACCGCGAGAGCTGAGATTTTTACCTTCTTAATTGCTGAAAGCGGTACAACGATTTCGCGAAGTCCATTTCCGACATAGAGGTGTTCTTCGTCCACGGCCACCATCTTTAGCCTTGCGAATTGGACTATAAGAAAAGGCATTACCGTTACCACAAGTACCAGCTGCCAGTTCCATCCTATAGAGATTCCGGCTACGACGGCGAGAACGCAGATCAGCAGAGATATCCCATACTTCATTAGGAGGGTTTCTTGGGCGCTAAGGAGGGTGCGATCCTTTGTGCTCATGCAATTAATTCCTTTGCCAATCTCATTATTAAGTGGTTACGCCGCGGTTTTCTTCTCCAGCTCTTGTAGGTGCTCGGGGTGGCGATGGAGCAACCGGAGAAGCTGATCTAACGCTCGAGTCTGCCGAACTTCCCCCCGCTCGTAACGGCTAAAGGCGTTTGGCCCTCCACCAAAGATCTCTGCGGCCGCATGTTGCGTTAGGCCAAGTTCCGTTCGTATAGTGCGCACTTCATCAGAGGTAAGATAGCCATCCACCTCGGCACGGAAGTCATGCACCTGTTTCTCGGTGCGCTTCATGTCCGTGCCGGTGATGATTCCTTCATCGCACTCCGTGCAATAGGTGCCGGGTTGTTCAAGGGTAAGGGGGTGTCCTTTATATTCGACTGAAACTGGCTTTGTCCCTTTCTGCAAAATACCCTTGTCACAGTTCGGACAGTGTTTCTCTTTCATAATCTACTTCTCCTTAAAAGAGATGAGGAAGTAACCTTCATCATCGACCGTGAACTTCACGTACAGTGAAAGCTCCTGATAACTAGCGTAATACACGTCCTGCCATACGCGATGATCGCGCTCGCTCGTCATGGACTTGTGGAGCTGTTTCACTGTGAGCATTTGAATCACCGCAACAATGTCGTCACGAGTTAGCCCAAGGCTAATGGCATCCCGAAGCGCAGTAACCGACATGCGAAGGCTGTCTGTTTCAGCGAATGCTTGCTTGATGTCCTCAAGACTATAATGCGATGTATGTTTTTCCATGTATTAACCAATATGGTTATTTAACCACAAGGGTTAGTAGCTCGTCAATTCCAAAATCCCTGTTTGTGCTTAGGGAGTTAGTAGGTCATAAAGGTAGTTATGACCTATAAAGGCGAGAACAACATGGAACCCAATAGAGAGATTGCATGCCTGCGCGAATTTCGAAAAGTGTCCGCCGAAAAGGTGGAGCACGGGCCATGGGAGTTACTTAGCGAGATGGATGAGCCAAGCGTTTATGAAAGGATGAAGGAGTTAGGGAAACCATATCAGAGCATGGACGATGTTCCCGTGGGTTCTGTCGGCTGGGTTTACATGAATCGGTCCGACCGACCAAAGACCCTTCAAATTTTTATAGACGCGTCAGAGAGATGAGCACAGAACTCGCCGTCCGGCTAACAGCGCCGCTTCTACCTGCCCTTATCGCCGACGCCGGAGACGGGGCCGCCAAGCGGTTCTTCGAGTTCTTTACCGCCAATATTCGAAACCCGAATACCCGCGCTGCCTATGCGCAAGCAGTAGCTCAGTTCCTTCGGTGGTGCGACGATCGTGGGATCTCCTTGCAGAGTATTCAGCCGACGGCTGTTGCCGCCTATATCGAGAGTCACTCGGGTTCAGACCCGACTAAGAAGCAGCACCTTGCAGCAATCAAGATGCTATTCGATTGGCTTGTAACCGGCCAGATTATCCCCTCTAATCCTGCTGCTTCAGTCCGAGGCCCCAAACACATCGTCCGAAAAGGAAAAACTCACGTGCTTTCGACAGAGGATGCGAGAAAGCTGCTCGATTCGATCGACACTTCTAGCCTCGTTGGGCTTAGAGACCGTGCACTTATTGGAGTGATGGTGTTTAGCTTTGCCCGTATCGGCGCAGTCGTTGGGATGAAGGTCGAAGACTATTACAAAAATGGTAAACGGTGGTGGCTTAGACTTCACGAGAAAGGTGGCAAATTTCACGAGGTACCCGCCCACCACAACGCCGAAGCGTATCTTGATGCTTATCTCCAATCAGCCGGTATTGCCGGTGATACCAAGAGCCCCCTCTTCCGGTCCACAGTAGGAAGAAGCAAGAAACTTACAACCAAACCTTTGCGGCGGAATAACGCCCTCGACATGGTGA
>MWWB01000121.1_pt1 | contig 15981 bp, 13 predicted proteins | sample 1047291 | NCBI WGS metagenome assembly MWWB01 (sample SAMN06349976, study PRJNA376086) | soil metagenome | isolation source: MS4-1 sample Antarctic (ecotone) soil | place: Antarctica | reverse complement strand
TACCAACGGATAGCCTGGATGATCAGTAAGCGATCAAAGTGGCGCCCTGTGAAGAGGGCTGGTGCATCAGAGGGAAGCTGGGTCATGCCACTGATTATCGACATACTTCACGGTTTGCACCAGAACCGTGTAGAGATGACCGGTCGGGGAGTGACCACACGCCGTAGAGAAGCCGCGCTCGGACATGCGTATGGGGGGCAGCAGAGGGATGTTGTGGCGCAGAGAGATGGTGTCAATCATTCCTTGTCCTCTCTGGCGGCAATCGACATAGAAGCCTTGCGCGTCCTGTTCTGTTGAATTTTCATATAATTGATTGTTGTGTTGAATGTCAACACAACAAAATCGACAAACAGATGCCTATATCAAAGCCCCTTGTCCCATGTAGTCCGCCCTCGACCGGTGAATGTTTCCCTGACAATCAACGAAGTTCAGCCCGAGCAGTGATAGCCGAGTGCAAAGGGCGGTAATGGTGACATCGAATCTCTCCGCAATTTTGTAGAGAGAGTTCCACTGCATTAAATCTTCTTTCTGACAAATGGGGATAAGAATGTTTGCGGGCATCAGTAGCGCGGCGGAAAACCATTCCGCCTGCTTCTCCCGCCAACTATCTTCCCCGTCGCGGCAAAGGATGTTGACTCCAATCTCCATGCCGGGCAGCACCGGGTAATCAAGGCTCGCCTCGTCCACGTGCAACACCCAGTGTCCGATCTCATGACCTTTGGTGAATCGCTCTAACCCTGACTTCCGCACGAAGAGCTCTTTGTGCTTTTCGTTCATCGCGATACGCCTTTCGCGCGGGTGTAAACCAGCCAGAATAGTTCTGCCGTCTTCTTGGATTACCTCCCAATCCATGTGCAAGTCATAAACAAGCTCGCCGACCATATCCACATCTATTGGGGGCTCCAGTGAACCGCCGAGCCGGCGGAACTTATCAAGTGCGTCCTCCGCCTTCCATTCGACCTCTTCACGTCGCCAGAAAGTTCTCATGATTTGCCCTCGCTGTGTCTTGCGGATATTAGTCTTCGCGCTTCTCTTGCATCTTCTTCGCGTAGTCTTCCAGTTTTTTGATTTCGCGATCGTTAAGGTTGCTAACGGTGCGCAGCAAAGAAGGCATGGCGGGAGATCTATTTATCGCAGACTGAATATCCTGCGGCACCTTTTGCGCTAGCCGTAATAATTCATCGGCATCGGTCTCCAGCGCCTCCGCCAGCTTGACGATCACTTCCTCAGATGGAGGAGGCATCCGCTCATTCTCGATCTTACTAAGGTAAGTAAAATCGACGCCGACCAGCGTCGCGAGCGCACGCTGGTTGATTTTTCGCTCAAGTCTTAACTGTCGCAGCCTACTGCCAAAGCTCATACTTACCCTCGTTAATAGAATACTTAGTGTTGAGTTGTTAGTCAACACAACATAATCAACCTTCGGCTTGAGGGGCACTATAAGTCAGGTACTGTTGGAAGAACATACTTTGGCTACAATCATCTCACTAGCTCTCATCTCTGTAAGGTGAGGCATGTGCAATGAAGAGCGCTTGTGCTGCACTAAGCTGAGATAAGAACGCACCTATCGGTTCACCTCCACGCGCGTGGAGAAGTTTCGCCAAGGCATCGAGGCGCGTCTAGCAACGACGGTTCACCTCCACGCGCGTGGAGAAGTTTTGTAATGTTTGTGTTGCGTTCATCTCGTCTCCGGTTCACCTCCACGCGCGTGGAGAAGTTATTCACACGAGCATCAATCAATTCATCGCTTACGGTTCACCTCCACGCGCGTGGAGAAGTTCGCACCCTTCCGCTTCACCACCCGCTTCAACTCGGTTCACCTCCACGCGCGTGGAGAAGTTCAAGCCTAGACCCTTTTAGATGTCATCAAGAACGGTTCACCTCCACGCGCGTGGAGAAGTTGGTATGAGCGAGCGGAGAATTCAGGTTGCGGACGGTTCACCTCCACGCGCGTGGAGAAGTTTCGTGACGTTCCTACCGCGCCGCCTTGATCCGCGGTTCACCTCCACGCGCGTGGAGAAGTTGCGGCAAACGTGCCGCGCGAGGCGTCAACGTACGGTTCACCTCCACGCGCGTGGAGAAGTTGCTTAACCGCCATGTCAGGTGGAACCGCGCTCGCGGTTCACCTCCACGCGCGTGGAGAAGTTGTCACCGGATTGGTCGCAGGACAGGTTTACAACGGTTCACCTCCACGCGCGTGGAGAAGTTCTGCTGATGTGTACATTGTCCACATCATGGTGCGGTTCACCTCCACGCGCGTGGAGAAGTTGCGTTCGCCGCGCATCCGACCGCCAACTCATCCGGTTCACCTCCACGCGCGTGGAGAAGTTGCCTGCTTGGAATGGGTTTCGCAGCAAAGGAACGGTTCACCTCCACGCGCGTGGAGAAGTTACCCGCGCCAAGCCTACCTCCTGAAGGCATACCCGGTTCACCTCCACGCGCGTGGAGAAGTTTAAACGCTACTTGATACTCAAGAAGAGCGAGGCGGTTCACCTCCACGCGCGTGGAGAAGTTTACTTAGAGAGATTATCTCTCCGACATCAACTCGGTTCACCTCCACGCGCGTGGAGAAGTTCGAAGGCAGATGAGGCGCAACTAAACTCGCTTCGGTTCACCTCCACGCGCGTGGAGAAGTTGTTGCAACCACGCTGTTGCCAGCAGCAGGCGCCGGTTCACCTCCACGCGCGTGGAGAAGTTTTATTCAGCGCAGCGTCAGCCTTTTTCGTTTGCGGTTCACCTCCACGCGCGTGGAGAAGTTCCCGCCCGCCTTCGATAAGAAGCCTAGCGACTCGGTTCACCTCCACGCGCGTGGAGAAGTTTACGGAGGTCATAGTATGAGCACGACTATCAACGGTTCACCTCCACGCGCGTGGAGAAGTTCCATGCAACCATAGGTTTTGCCGCTCTTAGTGCGGTTCACCTCCACGCGCGTGGAGAAGTTTCGCCCATCATCGCCAAACCATCTTCGTGGCGCGGTTCACCTCCACGCGCGTGGAGAAGTTCATGCCGACACTCTAGCGATTAACCCTCAACCCGGTTCACCTCCACGCGCGTGGAGAAGTTGATGACGCCAGCAAAACCAACGTAGGTCAAGACGGTTCACCTCCACGCGCGTGGAGAAGTTGTGCCTTTGTAGAAATTGGCGTTGCCTGTCATCGGTTCACCTCCACGCGCGTGGAGAAGTTAAACCCCTCGCGCTGCTGAGACGCGACTATTGCGGTTCACCTCCACGCGCGTGGAGAAGTTGAGGCGAAGGTTGGCGAGTCTATACCCGTTTTCGGTTCACCTCCACGCGCGTGGAGAAGTTACTGAGAAAACACAGCAAATCATACGATTCTGCTGTGTAAAGGACACGGAAGTATCAGTCACCTTCTGTAATGGAATGTAGATTTAAATGTCGAGGCGTTCTTGAACAAACGAGGACTAGTCCATCGTGATCTTCGAGAGACTTCGTTGTAGTACCGGTCGAACGAATCGCATAACCCTGTTCTGTGTTAGCAGGGTGAATAAGAAAGCCCCCTCCTTTCTTCCCGGCTTTGCTACATACCGTTTCCCACAACTTTTCGCGTACCATAGCAGAGACTTTGCCGACGAAGACACCGGCGCGCAATTCCAACAGCCAACGTGTAAGTTCGCCGCGAACGCCCGCCGGAATGTTCTCCAAGATCATCACGACCATGACTCGCCTCCTTCGTCCATCCCCTCAGCCCAGTTGACGCCGCCGCTTACAGTGTACGCATCAGGATTCCATAAACCTCCCGGCAGCGCATCGTCCGCGTCGAAGTCAGGGATTTCTTCTGTCGCAGGATCAACGACGGACAGCGTGTGCTCGATGTCCGGCACGATGCGTTGCAGTAGCCTTCGTTCATGGAACGCGTCACGGCAACGGCGGCGTATTTCACTTTCCATGTTCGAGCCAGCGAGTTCCGCTGTGACTTGAAACGCGAGTGGGACTGTCATCTCGACTTTGTACAGATCGGCGATGTCATAGACGAAGGACAGCATCTTGCCAGTGTGTATGAAGCCGAGCGCAGGCGAGTAACCAGCGGAGACGATGGCGGCGTGGCAGATGCCGTAAAGACAACTGTTTGCTGCCGACAGCGCACGGTTGACAGGATCGGCATCTTTCCATGCATCTCGTTTGTAAGCGCGACCCGTCCATTCAACTCCACTCGCGCGGCTTGCCTGCTGGTATGCCTCACGCACACGTATGCCCTCCTTGCCGCGTATTTGTTGCAGAGTGAGATTTTCTTCGAGCGTTTCGGTGAAGCGCATCTCGTACATGCGGCGCACGACGCGCAGACGTAGCGTGTCGCGCGAGCAGAGCCAAGATTGTTTAAGCAGATTGCGCGCTGCGCGCGTCTCACCCATACCTTGCGCGTAGAACCTGACGCCTTGCTCGCCCGTCCAGAGCACGAGGCAACCGCTGTCAGCCAAAGTTTGCACGGCGGCGTGTGTGATCGAGGTTCCGGGTCCAACCATCAGCGTCGTCAGATTCGCGCATGGGACGGGACGCACCCCGCTCGCATCGTGCAAGGCAATGGCTTTGCCTTCGCGGTCTATGCGGCAGTGTTCGACGTAAAGGTAACTAAGGCTATCCCGTACCTTCGGTAACAGGTGTAAATCCTTGAGTCTCATACATCCCTTCCCTATTCTTCCCGACTCGCCGAAGCGACGGACAAAAGACCGAAACCATATGCTTTGCCTGTTCCGATGCCACGGCGTAGCGCCGCATGAAACAACTCCGCGTCCGTCACGACCAACTCGCCCTCGAACAACACCGAGGCGAATGTAAGGCGCGCCCCTCTAGCACTCGTCGCGTCGGGCGGCGACGACTGCACGTCGCTATCACCCGGTGTTGCGCGTTTCCCCTTGCGCTTGTCCTCGTCAATAGACCGCACAGCGCATAACCGGAAACCATGCTGCGCCGCTTTGCGTTCGAGCCATGCCGCCTGTTCGGATTCGTCGCGAATCTCGACCCGCTTGCCGTTACGCCGCTTCCCGTCGGCGAGTGTCTTTGTCTCAATCTTTCGCGTCGGGTTAGCCCGCAAACGAAAACGCAAGCGCATCCCACCTTGCACCGTCGCGTAACTATTGCTAATGGACTTACAAGGCGGGTTCTGCTCGTTGTCGCTTAAGTAACACGCGGGCAGCCGACTCCATTCCGGCTCTTCGCTCGATTGCACCAACACCGATATGGCTCCGGTTTGCGCGTCTGATTCGACACGATAAAGCACGCCCAACTCCGCACGCGCCGCGCTCGTATTCACTTCTTCAAACGCCGACAACATGCGGCGGTGCATTGCTTGGCAATCGGCGAGGTCGCGACGCACGATTTGGGTGCGCGGATTAAGCATCAACTTTGATAAATACACTCCCATTCATCTCCTTCGCATCTTCGTTTGCTTCGCCCTGCCGATATGGATTTGTTATGAAGTCTGTTTTGACATATCGCACGCCGAATTTACGTTCGGCGAATGAAAGCGGCACATCGGTTCGCATCTCCGCCGCTGCTTCCGCCTCAATCACGACGCGCAAGATTTCCGTTTTGTCGAAGCGTGGGGTGAAAGACGAAACATAAATCTTCAACACCGCTTCAAGGTTTTCGTCCCGCACGCCTTCCGCCACCGGCAGAGACGGAACGAAGGATTTCCTGCCCAAGAATATCTGCCAGTACGGTCGGCGAAGTGCCCCATCCAGGCGCTTCAATAATTCGGCATCATCGCTTTCCAGACCGACGAGAAAGTCGGCATCGGCAAGATAATAACGATTAGACGTAACCGTATCGCCCCGCGCCCCGCTCGCTTTGATGACTCCGTACTCATAACCTTGACGATGCTCTCCACCCGCCGTTTGGTAATCAACGCTTGGCACGCCTTCGCAATTAACCCGCACGCCCATCTTCAAATTTGCGAGGAAGTCGAGTGCCGGAAAACCGTCATCAATCGTTTCATCGCGCGGCTTGCCGAGCGCGGCGCACAGCAACCCTATGACGCCGCTTTTCGACGGTTCGCGTCCCGCATCACGAATCGAAAACCGGCTTTGTGTTCCCCACGATTGCATCGCTCCCGCGAGGCGCATCAACAACACGCTCATTGCGTCCCGCCTTCCCCGTTCGCATCCGTATTATCGCCAAGCGCACGCCGCATACGCCCGACTAATTCATCAACACTGCCTGCACGTAGCTTTTGATTATTCTTGCCTACTGCGAAGCCTTCGACATCTTGACCTCGAAGATTCACGTAACAGCAATCAACGATTTCGTCGTCGCCGTACATCGTCGAAAGTTGCCCCCAGTAATCGCTGAGTTGTGCGATTGATTTTTCAACCAAATCATTCTTCCCGTCCGGGCGCACCGGTTTAACGAACGCATTGGCGAGCGACCACAAACCGGAATTACGCGCCACTGCAAACACGAACGACGGCGGATTTTGTGCCGCCATGCTGTTCTGTTTCCCCGTCGGCACGGCGAGGACGGCGGCGCGTATGAACGCTTCAACCGTGTCGCGCGCAAGTTTCGCATCGCCCGCGAGATTCGTTTCGCTCAAATGTTTGAAGTTCACGTTAGCGTAGCGATAGAAGCACGCGGAATTAAACTCGATGGTTCCGAGCATATCCGCACCTTCCGTGTCGCCGGGTCGCAAGTCGTCAACCGCCGTGTAAAAATCAAATTCGATGCCCGTCTTGTTCGTCGAGATCGCGTGCGCGACTTGCGACGCGGCATCAACATTCTTGCCCGGTAAATCCGCAAGCATACGCCCGAACAAAGCGAGGTCGGCGGCTTTACCGCCGTCGAGAACGTCCTCGAATTTCTTTTGTAGTTCTTTCGGCACGGCATCTTTCGCCGCCTTCTTCGCGTCTTTAGCCGAAACCTTTTTACCTGTCGGCAGGTCAACATTCACGCTTCCGCCGGTGACGGCGAGCAGTGACGCAAAGTTGTCTTTGCAAAGTTCCGCAATGCGTTTGATCTCATCCCTGCCAAGAAACAAAAGGTACTGCGTTTTGCTGTTCTCTTTAACCGTCAGCTTGACGCCGTTGAGAGCCGTTTCGACGACGCGCCTTGCCTTATCGAGCTTCTCGTTAGGTGCTTCATCGTTAATCTCACTCGTGGAAACAATTTGCCCCGCGATTTCATCAACCAAACGCTTTGTTCGCACAGCAAGATTGTCTTTGAAAACTTGATTACGTGCTTCGCCACCGCCGTTGCTTGATTTAATGAGCAACCCGTTATTGAAGGCATCACGCATCGCGCGCTTTAGGCATTGACTGGAGATGCGTGCGCGCCGAACACCGCCGAACTCGCAATCTTTCGGTGCGCCGGTGTCGCTGCGATTGAGGTTTGACGGAGCGAAGTTTTGCAGAATGTGAAGTTCTAGGTACATGGTTTTTCTCCTTGTGAAGTTTGGGTTTATCAGTTGGTGGCGGTTTGTTCGTCCGGCGTAAATTGCACATCATTCGTGTTTGCTTCATCGCTGTTCCAGAAAGCACGCGCCCAGTTGCGTTGCACGAATCGTTGTTCGCTGTCCCAATGATTGATGTCGTAAATCAGTTGCGCCCAATCAACTGGCGCGTCGTTGGCTTTGAGCAAGCTGACGATTTGACGTAGGTGCTGCGGCAGTTCGTCCCGGTGGCAGTTGAGCAATGCGACGAAGCGACGCTCGACGCTTGCGCTTTCATCTTTCATGCGTCCGAGCGACGCGCCGAGATTAGTTTTGTGATGTTTGCCGTCATCTGCCGCGCTCCAACCCGCGCCTGGATGCAAGGCGTAGAGCGCGGCGACGATGTAGTAAGCGTCTTCTTGACGACGCGACAAACCTTGCACGCGCGGCACGACGTAGCGGTGCATCTCACCGGCTTCGCCCGGTGCGCGTCCTAAGCCCCGACGCAGGGCGGCAAGTGCCGCACGGTCGTCGCCTTCGTTCAGTTCTGCCAGATAACGCGCGAACTTTTTTTCTCTTTCAAGTGTGCTGGTCATTTATCACCTCACATCCTCATCTTCGTTTTTGAATCATCAGCGATTTGAAAACTCTTTCATTTTTCCGGCGAGATTGCGATTGAAATGCGCTCTGGCTTTGGCGGTGGCTTTCAGGTTTTGACCGGACGAATCAAGACCGCGCTCCGTATCTTCAAACGCCTTCTGCGCCGTCTGCTTGAGCGTCTGCGCCCATTCCGGCAAAGCACGCGCACCATAAGTCGAATCGCCATCAACGTCACTTGTTTTGTCTTCCGGCAACGCGATGAGCAACGACTTGAAAGGCGTGTCGAGCCGTGCCCAGTAAAAGGCTTCGTGGTTAAAAGACTTAGCGAGTTTCTTGACATCTTCCGGGTCGGGTTGGCGCGCTCCTTTCAAGTCGGATTCCGGCGCGATAAGAAACTTGGCGAGATACCGCACCGCATCGCGCAATGTCTCCGCAACGTCATCGGCAAAGTTGATAGCCTCGTTCAATCGCATCACCAACACGTTGTCGTCGAGATACTGAAGCGGCAAAGGCAGACGCTCGCGCGCCCACATCAGAACGCTCGCGGCTTTGCCGATTTCAGTGGCGAACCCGTAAGCGGCGAAGGCATAGGCGGGGCGGGCTTCGATTTCTTTCTCGTCGCGTGTGCGCTTGATGCGTGCCAACAAATCAAAAACTTGCGGGCGCATTGTTTCCGGGTCTTTGTTTGCCGCTTGCTGAAACAGCGTGTGACTGTTGCGCCAGAGTGCTTTCGTCGTACTCAACGGCAAGGGTTGAAAACCTGCTTCCTTATTCAAGCGATAACACTTGAACGGATCGTAAATGGCGGGTGCTTCCGGCAATCGTAAATTTTGTTGAATTTGGCAGTGACGCACAATCGTCGATTCGCCTTCGGGGACGAGATGTATGCGGCGACTCTGCCACGTCAGGTAATCTAAATAACCGCACATGGGTGTGCCTTCCTTTTTAGGTTGCGCGGGCGGGTCTTGCTCCCACGAAGGCAAGTCTTTATCTTCAATCAGAAACGGTTTTTCGTCGTTGTAGATAATCAGATTAAGTGCCAACGTCTCGAACAAGTTGTTGCCAAGCGCGAGTACGCTGATGCCGCGCGTGAGAGTTGCGCCGTAGAAGTTGAACGGCGCGCTAATACCGCCGCCGATGGAAAACGCTTGGCGTGCGACAACACATCGCGCGGCTTCGGCGGGCGAAAGCGGTGAGGGATGAGAGCTAAAACTATGGTCGAACAGTGTCGCGTTATTACCCGTTGCGGCTTCTTGTTTAAGCAATGCAGCAGGATGATTTTCTGCGCCTTTCATCAAAGGCACTTGATAGAACGGGCGTCCTTCGTCGAATAAATCGAAGCGATGCTGCCACTCGGTCAGGTATGCGGTGAGCGTGCTTTCGTTCCACTTTCCTTCGCGCCAGAGTGCTTGCCACGTTTTGAAATCAGCAGGACCGAAGTTGCGATGTAGCACCGCGAGCAACAAACGATGCAGCGCGACGGTGACGAGCGGCGACGCATCGAAGATTTCGCGGACTTGCGCGGCGCGTGTCAGTGCATCGAACAAACTTAAATCCCGTCGCACTCCGTCATGCATCAAGCACGGAATCCATGGTTGGGTTGTGAGGTTGAAACTGTGACCCATCTTTTACGTTCCTCGTTTAGCGTTTAGTGATGACGATGCCGAGTTCGGCATCAAGACGGACGATGAAGTCGCCCACTAACTTGCAACCCTGCTCGTCTAAATCAAGCAAACGGTGACGACGCAAATGCGGCGAGTCGCGCCATGAGTCTGGCGTGTCAAGCGCGAGAATCGCTTGCACCGCGCCCTGCTTTGTGAGGCTTACCGAACGCTCCAGCAAAAACTTGACGGCGGCAGTGTCGCGCTTATCTTTTAATTTTGCGTGATGCAATTCGGCGGGATGCAAACATACAACGGTGACGCTTGGTAAGGAATTATCGCGCGTTCTGGCTTGTAGCGATGCGTGTATATCGGGGTTGTCTTCCTCAAGCGGCGGCATGAAATCTTCGAGAAATTCGTCGGTTTCATAGTCAGGCTGAAGCAAGCGACAATGCTTTGCGTTTCTCTCCTGCGCCTTTAGTTCAACAGACAATTTTTCTGCGGTCTTTAGCCAGAAATCATGAGTGTGATTGTTTTCATCTTGGGGACACGCGAGCGCGTCGTCATACACGGTTTCAATCAAGTTTTCGACTTCGTGCGGGATTTCGATTGTCGTTCTTTCTTTTAGCGTGATCCACGAGCGAAGCAGTATGTGCGAATCATAGACGTATGCGCCTGAGCCGAAGTTGGGTACGCCGTGCGCGTCGAGTTCAGGTTTGATGAGCATAAGCGTCGGGCTTTGGAGTTTGGGCGGGCGTGGTTCTTGGCGCGTGTGACGATGAAGGCGTCCGGCGCGTTGGAGCAGTAGATCGGCGGGCGCGAGTTCGGAAATCATCAAGTCGAAATCAATATCCAAACTTTGTTCGATGATTTGCGTGGCAACGAGAATCGCGCATCGCGGGCGGGCGGTGTCTGTTTCATCAGTCGAAGTTGATGGCGGTTTGCCAAAGCGTTCAAGCGTGCGTGCTTCGCGTGCGGCGCGCTGATGGAAAAGAAAGCGTGCGTGGAGCAAAGCGAGTTGCGGTTTATCGTCGGCGGAGGCGAAATACGCCCAAAGAGATTGATAAACTTCTTGCGCGCGGGCGACGGTGTTGCAGATGACGGCGACGCAGCCGCGCATCGTGCCGTCGTCATCGTCCGTCAAGATTGATCGCAAGCGTGCGCCGAGCGGGTGCGCGATGGCGGCATCAGCGTGTGTGTTTGAACTGCGTGAATTGTCGAAAGCCTCAAGCCATTCGAGATGAAGCGTGCGCGTGTTGTCAGGCGAAGGAGCGATGTGTACAGCGTCGCATCCTGTGGTGTTCGCCCATGTGAGACGCGGGTAAGATACCTTGCATTCAATGTCAGCTAGTGTGGGTTCAAGCGATGAAACGGCTTCGATTAAGCCGCTTGTATATGCGTGCAAAAGCCTTGTGCGACGATGGCGCGGCAAGGTGGCGGAGAGCAGTATGACGGGCGACCGGAGCGCGGCGAGCCATGCAAGCAAGCGTTCAAGCAGCGTACTCATATAGGCGTCGTAGGCGTGAACCTCGTCAATGATGATGACTTTGTGTGCCAGCGCGAAGAGGCGCACGAAGACGTGCGGAGTTTGCAAGGCGGCGAGTAATGATTGGTCAATCGTGCCGACACCGAATGGCGCGAGCAAACCGCATTTGCGGCGAGTGAACCATTCAGCGGCGATGACGCTTGCTTCGCGCGTCGAGATGCTATGCGTTTTATCATCACCATGAACGTCCGTAACGTGGTAAGTGTCGAGCGCTTTTCTACCCTCTTCTTTGAGCAATTCAAATTCGGTTATTAGCGCGGCGTTACCGTGAAGGAGTTGAAGCGTCACTTGACCGTCAGCACGCACGCGGAGAAAGTCTCGCACACGCCCGAACATCTGATTGCTCGTCGCTTGCGTCGGCAAAGCGAAATAGCAACCGCGCGTTTTGAGTTGCACGCTCCAGTAATCGGCGAGATACATCGCCGCTTCGGTTTTGCCTTCGCCCATCGGGGCTTCGACGATGACAATGCCGTGTGCGGCAAGTGCGCCGGTGGTTTCGGCGAGTGCCACTGCCGCGTTTTGAACGGGGCGGCGGTTCGGAAACTTGGAAGGAAACAATTCTTCAAAACTGCGCTTGTCAATCGGCGTTTGCCAACCCATCCAACCGAGTTTGGCTAAAGCCTCTTGAGCTTTGCTTTGTGAAAGTTTAGCGTATTCGGCAAAGTCAATTATGGGCAAATGGTTCGAGTCTTCTATGCGGCATTTGAAGTAAGTTTGATTCGACCCGATCCAATCGGCAACGGTGGTTAGACCTGCAATCCACATCAAGGCGGCGTTATCGAGATTGGGTTTAAGTTCGTCAAATTTCTCCGTCGGAACCTGAAAAAGTTTGGCGAGTTGGTGCGCCAAATCGCGCCGCGCCGTTTGCCACGCGCGGGTTCCGACCTTGTTAGGAGCTTCGAGTTGATTTAGGTCGTCGCTGCGAGGAAATGTACCGTGATGACCGCCGATGACGACGGAAAGTTGTTTGGCGAGTCGTTTCGGGAAACCAATTTCACACAAAATTTCCGGCAGCGCTTGCGCCGTGACAAAGCCGTGTGGTGCTTCGTGTGCGGGGGTGCGCCCGTTGACCGACGCACTGAAAGGCGTGTCATCGTAAAGCCGTTGCAGATGCTCCACGCCATCGCGCAACGCGAAAGGCGGCGCGGCTTTTCCTAAATCATGTACACCGACGAGCCATGCGACGATAGCGCACGCTTCCTCATCGCTCGTTCTCAATTCGCCTGCAAGTGATTCGCGTGCCGATTGGGGTAAAACGCTTCGCCACATCTCGCGCGCGACGTTCGCCACATCAATCAGGTGACACATTAACGGATGATAGCCGCGTGGCGAGTCTTTGGAAGTCTTCGCCCAGAAGATAGACAGATTAGTTTCCGGTTGAGTGTTATTCATTTTGCTTACGCCTCCGATGCTGTAACACTCATCAGACTACACGCTATAGCGGGCATGTACGGGGCAACATCGCTATGTCTGAAAATTATTTTGCGGTGTTGTTAGATGAGCGTGTGAGAGCTAGCGTAAGCGTGTCGGTAATTTCACTTTGCAAATCTTCAGGAGCGATTACTTCGATGTCGGGTGACCAACTTAGTATGAAGCGAATGAGTCCGCGTCCGCGCGCGACATGCATCTCGATGGTCACCGTATCGCGTGTGTCCTTGACGATGCGTTGTGATGGATGAAACGTGCGCTCGCGGAAGACGCGCGCCGTCGTACCGTGTGCGCGCAGGCGAACGGTTAGAGGCGCACCATGGATGCCGTTGAAGCAGTTTTGGGTGAGGTAATCGTGCAGGTTGAAATTGGGCGGGCGCGTGAACCGCTCGTCCGTGTCGTGGAGCGCGCGTATGCGGTCTATCGAAAAGGGTATGATGTCGTGGCGTAAGTAGTCGTAAGCAGCAAGTTTGAGCGTCGCGCCGTCGGGGTCGAAATAGACACAGTAGGGGTCAACGAGTCGGTCTTTGATGCGGTCGTCAGTAAGACTGTGGTAGCTCAGCCGCAGGCGGCGTCCTTCAACGGCGGCATCCGCCAGGCGATCAATCGTTGCCGCGTGCGGTGCGAAATCTTTGGCGGAGATGGCGGCATTGCCGAAAACTGTGGCGAGGGAATCGAGTTTGCCGCGCAAGGGCGTGGGGAGCGAAGCGCGCACCTTAGCCAGCAGGCGGCGGGCGTGTTCGGCGAAGGGAGAGCCGAACGCTGTCAGTCCCGTCGCGGCGATTGATTCTTGGGCGAGCAGCAGCGTCGCCAATTCCTCAGGGGTGAGCGCGGGCGGTGTAAACTTGTAGTCGTCGCTGAAGCGGTAGCGGACTTCGCGCCCATCTTGCTCTTCGACGATTTGGTAGTGAAGCGAGAGCGCATCAATTGCGCGTTTGATGGTCTTGCGGTCAACGCCGAAGTATTTAATCAACTCGCGCTGTGAAGGCGCGTTGCCGGTCAAGAGCAGTTGCAGTTCGACAAGTCGGGCAGTCAAATCGCCCCGGTGTGAGTGAGGTTCCATTTGGCGTGGTCATTACTGGCGTGCTGCAAAATTGATGGGGCGAAAACCAAGCTGTTTGCCGTATATCACACGCTGAATGAACTGCGCCGCAGCAAACTGCGGGGTATTAGAAATTATGTTTGCTGTCGAATCACTGCCGCAAAACTCGTTCGTGCTTGCACTTTGCTACACCCTTCCCTGCTCCGCCCGGCTCCCAAAAACCCGTGCCGTGACAATTTGGGCACCCACTCACATCAATCGGTTTTGCTGATGCGACAGGTTCGAGAAAAGCTGTGATCAGGTCGTCGGCTTCCCCGCTTCTGTGAATCTTCGTTGCATACCCTCCAGGATTGGTGATTCCATCGGCGCGCAACGAGTCGGCATACTTACGGCATTCTTGGAGTGTGAACCGAGAACCCACACGCACACCTTCTGTGTTTGTGTGTGTTTCTTTTATGTGTGTTTCTTCTATAATAGTGGCAGAATTTGCCGGGCTGGCAGAATTCGCTAGACTAGCAGGAATTGCTACTCGGAATTCATTTCCCTGCTCTTTTCCAGTACCGATTACTCTTCCTACTCGGCGTACCAAGCCCTTCGCTTCTAGCCTTTTGGTTACATCTTGCGCACTACGGGCACTCATTCCCGAACGGCGTGCAATTCCTGGGTAACTGATGACACAAGTAGGTTTATTGAAACCGTATGTAAGGCGAAACAGATGCAGATAAACAGACTGCTCAGATGGATCAAGAAGCGGAAATAGATGATCAATGACTTGATATGAGAGACGCAAAAAGCCGCGCGCCTCTGGTAATCCAGCAAAAAGATCAGGGGTGGTGCTGTCCTGATGATTAGCAAAGTTTGCCTGATCGGCAGATTCCGCTTGTCTAGCAAATTTCTGTACTGAAGACTCAGTTTTTGCCAGACTGGTAGAATTTGCTTGACCGGAAAAATTTGCCAGACTGGTAGAATTTGCTTTCCGTGGAGTTAAAGAATGATTAGTGATGGGGAGGTCAGGAAAAGCTTTGGAGTTCTCTGCGGATGAATGTGGAGTGGTAGGGCTTTCATCAGTCTGGGTTTCGTCCACGCGGATCTGCTCAGCACGCTCTTCACGCTGCCGCTTAGCCTCGAGGAGGTCGGCATAGCCTACCCATTTCTTCGGTTCACTCATGTAAAGCAGCCTCTTGCGCTGCAACTTCTACGAGGTCAGGAGGCACTTTCGTAAGTTCGGCCATTTGAGCCATATCCCACGCTACAGCGCAAACTTTTAATACCTCGCGAGGAACACCGCCGGTATGTGAGTAGAGCGCATCCACCGCAGCCTCAGAGAAGGGATTGCCGACCTGAGCCTGTTCGCAGCGGAAGGCAATCATTTCACGGGTTTCAATCAAGGAAAGAGGGGCGAGAAGGGAAGGAGCGAATATACGAGATCGAAGCGCTTTCTTCGACGGATCCATAAGCTTGGTGCGGAGTTCCAGCTGCCCAGAAAGTACAATCTGGATAAGTTTGCCATCTTCCTCTTCAAAGTTCAGTAACACGCGTACAAGCTCAAGCATTTTCCCGGAGAGCCGCTGAGCCTCATCGATAAATAGGACCGCCGTCTTATCTTCTGCATAGAGGCTAATTAAGAATGCGCGCAACTCCTGCTCTTGGCTAATCATTGAGCGGCGCGGATTGAGTCCGAACTCGCCACAAATAGTTTTAAGGAAAGCGAAATCCGTCGGGTAATTCGGTGACGGAATCATCGCGGTCTTAACGTCATCACGCCCGACATACTGCCCTAACAAATAGCGAACCACCGAACTCTTGCCAAGACCAATATCGCCGAGGATGGCGGTAAGTCCCTGACGATTCTCAATCACATAATTGACTTTGTGAATGGTGCTCTTTAGTGAGGGTGTGAGATAGAGCAGAGAAGCGCTGGGGCTTGTTAGAAATGGCTTCTTAGTCTTTGTTTTAGAGGTAGCAACTTGCATGACGCAGAAATATACCACTCTTAATTCCGAGAGGGAATAGGGATTCTTTGAATTTTTCGACGGAATCTTGCATTAAAGTCACAGATGCAAGAGGGGGGTATTGGATCTATTAAAGACTATGGCAGTCATCTCCCTGCATAGCTAGTTACACATCAGATCGTGGAAATAAAGTGAATTTACGCATCAGTGACCGCTACGTTGAGAAAAGTGGAACCAAACGAGAGAGTGAAAAGGGTTGTGTTGCAAGAATTGATTGTCGGCTACAATGAGCCACTTTCAACAACTGGCTCTGGTGCAAACTCTGTCAATAAAGCAGCAAGAGCCGAAGTGGTCTCCAAATTACACTTCACGCCGCGAGCACTGCTGCCCAGACCTGTGGCACCCCTGCTCCCCCTTGGCTGATGCTAGATGT
>MWWB01000120.1_pt1 | contig 15991 bp, 8 predicted proteins | sample 1047291 | NCBI WGS metagenome assembly MWWB01 (sample SAMN06349976, study PRJNA376086) | soil metagenome | isolation source: MS4-1 sample Antarctic (ecotone) soil | place: Antarctica | reverse complement strand
TTCTTTTCTTTGGAAAGAAAAGAACCAAAAGAAACTCAAATCCAAGGAGACGCTTGGGGACCTAACGCCGGTCCCCAAACCCCTGCGATCTCTTCTCCTCTCTTCCGGCTTCCTGCGGGAAGTTTGGGACCGTGTCGATTACTTTGTGGCTTCGCCTCAAAAGACTCAAAGCATACTGCCTAGCAAAAAGCGGGCAAATACCATATAATTATGTAATGGGCACTCGAGAGAAGAAACCGATCACGTTCTGGTGTGAACACGGCAGTCATGAAGTCACCGAGGATCATGGGCCAGGGCAAGTACCGCGCTATTGTGTTGAGCACCACACGGAAGCACAGCGAGCACTCAACGCTCTACGGGTGAAAGAGCACCGGAAACGCCAAAGAGGGCCACGTACAGGATTCGAACGGCCACCAGGTCGACCTCGCAAGCTGGGGTGAGCATCGCGCCAGCAGGCGTGAGCGCAACCCCAGCCAACCCCCGCAGGCGCACAGAACCCCGGCGTAGACTAGCTATCGATAATCGGCGTTATTGAAAGTTCACGCGCATGGATCTTGGGGCAGTCGTATGCTCGTGGGAGCGGCGTCCAGTGCCCAGACACGCTGGACAGACGCGCAAGGCACCTGCAACGTTCATTGTGCCGCCCAAAGTACCGCTCTTCCGCCAGCCGCTCATGGACTTTCGTGAGTTGCCCACTTCATTGCAACAATACCAGCCGGAGAAGGATAACGACCACGGGGGAGATGCTGCTCGGTATGGTCTGACCTGGCTCTTCCCGACGCAGGTCTGGGCATCGTTTAGTGCGGATGACTACAGTAGATCACGGGAGGAAGAGGCATACAATGTCCCCTATACTGCTGGGTTGTGGGAGAAGAATCTGACACCAGTACTCCACTTGCCCTCCGCTCTACAATATATACACGGCATGATTTCATCTTTAATTAGGAGGGACTCTCATGAACGTGGAACGAAGCGAATTTGAGATCCGTTTCGAAGACCTTTCAGTTGCCGAAGCAGGAACTAAAGCTTCCAGATTACGTCGCGAGTTGTTAGATGCTTCATCAGATGTTGACGTTACTATCAAAAAGGACGATCCCGAGAACTTAGACTTCGGTGCGACCCTTGTACTTGTGCTAGGTGCGCCTGCTGTCGTTGCAATTGCTCACGGTATAGCATCATATCTCAAACGTCACGGCGGGTCAGTTACGATCACCAAGGATGGATCTGTCATCGCGAAGAATATCTCGGGTGATGATGTTGCGCGAATTACAGAGGCTTTAGCCAAACGCGATAAGTAGGCACCATGCAACCTTCTCCTGAAACGACGTTGGCAATCATCATTGGGGCCAGCGCGTTCCCAAACTCATCTCAGCTTGGCCCCAATGATGCCTTTCAACATTCCGCTCGCGACTTAAAGGGATACCTTCTGGATAAGGATGGCTTTGCACTACCCGTGAAGAACCTCCTTGACTTGTTCGATAGTCCAGATGCGCCGAGCATACAAAATGCCGGGATCAAGGCGTTCCTCACGACGAGGATTGAGGAACTCGAGGCTTCGAAAGTCGCTGCTACTGACCTGATCCTATACTATGTTGGACACGGCGGTTTCTATTCACCAGGCGATCAATACTTCCTTGCACTTCAATGTACAGAGGAAGGTAGTGAAGGAATTTCCGGTTACCCCATTCAAAATCTTGCGAATACACTAAAGGAATTTTCGAGGGGTCTCCGGCGATACTTGATTCTCGACTGCTGCTTCTCCGCAGCCGCATACCAGGCATTCCAAAGTGGCCCTCTAGAAGTTGCCCGCCAGAAGACTCGCGAGACTCTTCCTGCTAAGGGTACTGCGCTGCTCTGTGCCTCTGGCCCAAGGGATCCAGCTAAAGCACCAAAAGGCCTTCACTACACGATGTTTTCAACAGCACTGCTGGAGACTCTGAAGAAGGGTTCTACTGATTTACCGGAGAGGATCTCGTTTCATGATCTCGGACAGGTGATACGAGATGTTATTGCAGAACGCTTTCCTGATAGGGCTGTTCGCCCACAAATTCTTTCACCAGATCAGACTGCCGGCGACGTAGCAACCCTTCCTTTATTCCCAAATCTTGGGCTAGGCGTAAAGACCTTGAGGGCAGAGCTATCTCGAATCGATACTATGGTCTTAGAGCTGAGGCAGGCACAACGCGACTTAGAAGAAAAGTTCAGGCAGATGGACATACAGATTAATGAAATAGGCAATGCATCTACTAGTCACTCTGGTCAAGGTTTGGCTACTGAACTCAGTTTGATAAATGATCGTACTAATTGGGCCGATATCTTCGAACTAACGCGAGACGAGTGGAGGCAACTCCCACATGAATTCAAGATCGAGTTAATCATGTACGAAAGGCACAAAAACAATGGATGGCGTTTTCTATGTTCTCCCTTGATATTTGTGGTGATATTCTCTTTGACCAATTGGTATGCCTTCTCCGGTTCAGACATTTCATTTTATTATCGACTCAACGTTCTGTTGACTGTAACTACTACACTCACCTGTATCTGTGGCCTCATTGTTCTAGTACTATTGATACCAGTCCTGCCTATTAAATTTAGACGCCCTTGGTTCTTACGAATGAAACATGCAGGTAAATCTCTCACCTGGGAAAATTATAGAGAATTGAGCAAACATCAATTTGTGCTCAAAGCAATAAAACATCGGTGGATTGAAGTATATAGGATTGGAGTAGATCTCACGCTCTACAAAACTGTCCTAACAACGTATGCAGTGTTATTCATCTTGGGATGTGTTTTTCTGACTTACGCCTATTACGGGTAAATTACGGTTCCAACAGGAATCTGTGCTCTATTCAGATCCTGTTCCATTACTACTCCCGGTCCAGTGACCTCTCCAGACGCTCAGTTGGCCCTGAAAAAGAAAGAAAACGCAGGAGAAGGATTAAGGATTCATGCGGCGCCGCGCCGCCGTATAATCCTGCTTGAACGAGCCGGGACGAGAACGACTCCAGCGGAGAAGTATATGGAATTTGATGGGGGACCTCTCCTGGAACGTTGGAGAAGATCAGCACAATCTATGCCAGGCCCTTGCCCGATGCGCTTCAACCATGCCCTGGTTCTGGCGAGTGCCGGCAGGCCGGGCGTTACCCGAGCGATAAGCACCACCTCAAGGGCCACGCAGTTAACGGGTCGGGGCAACCAGCACATGTCTGGTCTAGTCCGCCAATCCACTGCTATCAGCCCCACTAGGGTGGAGTAGGCCGCCGGCGAGGTACTGCGTAGGCAGCCCTTTTCCGTCGGCCCCTCCCCAAACGCAGCATGCAACTTTCACCGCACTGCGCTTTCCAGTGGTCACTTCCCTCAAACGAGACTGACAGCTACGGTCCTTTGGGCGTTCCGCATCTCGCGTACCTACTCGGCGTATCCGTCGTGACCACCTGTGCCCCTTTGCCCTGTAGATGGTTTTCCCATCCGCCCTGGTGGGACGTGACCCCCACGACTATTACGAGCACTCCGTGACCGTGGCGGTCGCCCGCTGTAGGTCATCCTGCCTTCCCTCACCTCAAGACGTCCGAGCATGCGGTAGGTAGCGTGTCCGTTCCCGTTCGGAGGGTCATTCCCTCCTGTTTGCTCCACGGAAGGTTGAGACGACTTAGGGCCAATCGTCCGATTGGAGCAACTCCGCGATAATTGCTGTAGCGGAGGACGGCTAGATACATCACTGGGAACTACGCTTCGAGCAATGCGGCTCTTACCCTGGCACGCGGGTCTAGCATGCCTACGGCGTCAGCAATTTCAGCCGATGTCATGCGTTCCCACCATGCTCTTGTCCCCCTTGGCTTTCGCCGCCAGGTAAGGTGGGTGACCCAGAGGTTATTCTTCCGAACCTCCCTTCGTTGAACGAAGAATCTTGAGTTGGGTGAAACAGCGCACCCCTAAACTAGCGACGGTGTCATGGGCCGCAATCTGGAGCCATGATGCGGGCGAGATTTGCTTCTCATGCGAGTTTTATGGGCCATTCCCAAGGCTGTTGGCCACGGTTTGAGCATGCTCACAGTCGGAGCTGGGCCGAGATTCGCATGAGAAACGCGATTCCCTTGCGAGTCGTGGTCAGTCGAAGCATCTCAGGCACTCATGGGGCCTCGAATCTGTTGAAATGATGGTTCTAAGTAGGTAGTGACAAGTTCGCTACACTTTCATAGGCGCGCGATTTATCGCACTGGGACGCGGAATGATAGATTTTGGCAGTGCAAGGAACTTTCTACTACCTACTTAGATTGCGGCTGGTAGCAGCTTCGCCAGTTTAGGGCCCACTACACATATTCAACTGTAGCTGGACGATGGCCGTGCATCGAACCCCCTGCGCGAAGCGCTCAGTTCACCATGTCTGATAATGGATACGGAACGGCCAAGCCCGCAAGCACGTCGTCGAATAGTGTGCTTGGACGTACAGCTCCAACGATTGGGTACGTTGAGCATTCTACCTTGCCCCTGGTGACACGCTCGCTACCCTAAGGCCTCGTTAACATCGGGTGACGACATTATCGGGGGAGAAATTCCCGCTAAGGCAGGATTGCCCTTTTAGCTGACGACAAACAGATAGAGGGGGTTTTTGCTTAACGCCTCAAAAAGGTAAAAAGTGGCAACTGAGCCGCCCGATCAGCCAAAGCACGTGTCTCAGAAGGTGTACCTTTCAAGAAAGGTCCCTCGATAGGTCTCAAAACATGGCTCAGAATGGCATTCTCACATCGTTATAGACCTTTTCAGACTGGCATACCTGGGCTCAAAGGGGATCGGAGCATCTCTACGATCAGGCTTTGTGCCTTCTTATGGTCCAAAGAGGGCCTATGAGCGCCTTATTTACCTTTTTGAGGCGTTAAGCAAAAACCCCCAGACTTGGGACAACCGAAGCTTGACCGAGTAAAGGCAAAAGCTGACAGAGCAGAAGAGATCGCTCGCGACATAGAGCGAGAAGCGGATAGCCTTATGTGTGCCACACTACACCAGTCCAGTGAGATGGGGTAGCTCCTCAATTAATGCTAGACTGTCCACCTCCCAAGGAGGTGAGTCTATATGGAAGGCATCAGTGTCCAGGAGGCAGCTGAACACCTAGGCCTCAACGAAAAGACCGTGCGCCGTCGCATCCACCTGGGCCAAATACCTGCGATTAAGGTGCCGCGTCCCCAAGGCTTCGAATGGCGCGTGTACTTGGATGGGATAGCACAGCCAGCATTCGAGGCAGCCACCCACGCCATTTATCTAAACACAATTCCTGAATCCCTAAATATGCAGGTGGACTCATCTCCCATGCAGGTGGACACACAGGTGGACTCATCTCCTATCCAGATGGACAGCAACGAATTATTGCGCCTGGTCGAGAAGCTCCATGATGAGAATAGTCAACTCGCCGGGCAAGTCGGGTTCCTCCAAGCCAAGCTGCAAGACGCCCAGCATCAGATTAAGCTCCTTGAGGGACCGAAGGAGCCCGAGCCGGAAAGATCCAAGATACCATGGTGGAAACGCCTTTTGGGGTGATCTAAAAGAGCAGGAGAGGCTACATGGGTTTGCATCCAAGCCATACATGATCAATACTAGACCCACTTAAAACACAAACCAGCGGTTCAACGTTCAGCAGTTGGGGCCCGAATCCCAACACTAAACTCCCCGCTGGAGTGCCGACGACTACATAGACTAGCCGTCGCTTCGTCCAAGCAGTATAGCATGCTTAGTAGGAATATACTTACCGTATATCCTTACTATCAGCCGAACCGCTCTTGACGACGCGACAGCTCTCGCGTCAGGAGCATTTTTTATGGCCGCGTCCGCCAGTCACACCAACCCATACCCGCTCTCATATGAACCACCCTCTCCAACACTGTACCAGGCCGAGCTCGCACGCCTCCGCCACGAGAATCAGCAAATCAAAGCCCGCCTCCGCTGGGCCAACGACGTGCTGGGCAACTCCAAGATCCCCAGCGGTCAGCGCATCACGCTGTATTTCACCCGAATCGAGCTCGAAATCCAACGTCAGAAGACACAGGCACCCGGCCCCCAACCGGTGCGCATCTGGAAGATCGCTCAGGAGTCTGGCCAATCCCCTGACGGTGTGGGGCGCCATCTCGACAAGCTCGCGCAGTGCGGCGCCTGGGAACGTGATGTGCGCACCAGCATTGATCCTAGTACTAGCCAACTCCACTCCCAGGTCCACCTCACGCCACTCCCGGCCCTAGAACAGCCCAAGGAGTTGGCCCCGTCCACCCCAAACAATTGGGGGGGGCAGCGCGCCGCCTGCAGCGCGTGTGGTTCCGATCAACTCGTTGCCGAGACGCGCATCTTCTGTACGGAGTGCGGCACGCTCCACGCGACCCGCCAACGATCCCTCAATCCCACCGTGCCGCAAGATGCCGGACGGGAGCCTAAGACCGCCACCATCCCAGAACAACGAAAAGTCGGAGCGCCTCCCACTCCCGCCCCGCAAGATGCCGGACACGTTAATAACCTACTAGGGGGGGGTATTCCGACCGGCCCGATCCCCGTGTCGCAAGACGCCGGACGGAAGCCTGAGCTTCCCACCGTTCCAACGCAGCCCAACAGCCAACAGGAGCCACCCCCCACCGTGCCGCAAGATGCCGGACGGGGCGCTGCCTACCTGGCCCAGGTCGCTGGCGATGGCGGACGACATATCGAGATGCAGCCTATGGGTGCCGACAAGTATCAATGGCGCGCCGGCGCGGTCACTCCGGCGCTGGCCGCGCGGCATCTGCGGGGCGCGGTGACACTCGGCGCGGAGCTCCGCCAGGCGGATGGCACTACGTTCGCGCTGTGTTGGGACACGGATACGGCTGATGGCTGGCAGCAGTTGCAGCGGGCGGCCCAGCAGCTGGAAGCGGCCAACGCCCACCCGGTGCTTGAGCGCTCGCCGGCAGCTCGCGGCGGCCATCTGTGGCTGTTCTTCCGCGAGGCCGTTGATAGCGCCAGGGCGCGGGCGACCGCGCACCTCCATGCGCCTGCGTTGGCGACGATTAGTGAGGCCTGGCCCGATCCGGCTGGACGTCGGATCGCCGTGCGACTGCCCGCCGGCTTCTATCGGCGTCCCGGGGTAGCGGTCTGGTGCGAGCTGGCCGGCGCTGACGGTGCTGCGTGGCGCACCGGGGTCGACGCCATGGCGTTGATTCTCGGTGCCCGTACGCCGGCGACCTGGGTCATGCCGTTGGAGGCGCATGTGCCCGCGTCGCCGGCCCTGCCCCCCCCCTCGTTGGTTATTAACTCCGTCTCTGCCGTTGCGGATGGGATACGCAGCTTGCCTGCTGCGGCGCATGATCCACACTGGCTGGAGCAATATGGCAGAGTGCGGGACCGGCTGTACTTCTGGATCACCGATGGGGAAGTCGCGGCCTGGTTCAATGCACGGTATGTGGTCCGAGATCTGCTGCCACCGGAGCGCAATGGGTATGGGCTGGCAGTGTGGCGGGGTGAGCGCACGGCGAGTGTTCGATATACCGCAGACAATGGGTGGGTCGACTTTGGAGCAGGGGGGTTGCACGCGGATGGCCGGCGTGATGGTGGGGATGTGTTGGAGCTATATTGCCGGCTTCAAGACCGTTCACGGGCTGATGTGCTGCGTGAGGCGGCGCGGGAGATGGTTGGTGTGGCACGCCGGGAGCTGGAGGAGGCAGGGCGAGCAGGGCGCGGTCCGGTGGCATGGGTTGCTACGATGACCTCGCCGGCGGGCTGGGCTTACTACGATCGGTGCTTGGTGAGCAATGTCACCGAGGGGCCGATTAGATGAGCGATTTATGCGAGTTGGGGGACGTAGCGATAGGTTACCTGGATGCGATTGTGGCCCAACAGTTGGGTGAGCTCACGGCGGGCTTGGTATTCGCTCAAACCACTGGCCATACGACGATGAAGAAAGGCTTCGGCGAACGTGGCGCGCAGACCGTGCAAGCCCTTGGGGGCGATATCGAGTTCGTCGCAGGCCTTACGGATGGCGTCTTGCAGCCGACGGGTCAGGATCGGGCCGTCGGTCCAGAGCCAGTGACGGCCGGTAGGGATGGTCGCCAGGGTATGTTTAAGTTCCGCGCGGCCGGGGGTATCTGGCATAACGAAGCGCTCGCGGCCGCCTTTGGCGTTGCTGCTCCGGACACGGATCGTGCCGGCGACTCGGTCGAGGTCATCCTCACGCAGCCGAGCGAGTTCGTTATGGCGCAGGCCGCTGACGACGAGCAGGCGGATCATGCGCTCGAACTCCGGTCCATCGCGCGGGTCCAGGCGTACGCGGCTGCTGATCTGCTCGACCTGGCTGACACTGTAGCTGCCGCGCGGGGCGCTGGGGGTGAGGCCGGTGTACAGATCGTCGGGGACGAGCTCATCGGGTCGCAGTTTGCACCAGCCCTTGGTCTGCATGCCAATGGCGAGCTTGCGCATGGCGCTGAGGGTGCTGCGGATGGTGATGCCTTTGAGGTCGCGCTCGCGCATGGCGGCGACGCTCCAGCGCACGGCTTCGGGGGACAGATCGCCGAGAAGCTTGGGGCGCAGCTCTGGTGGGAGGTTGCCGAGCAGGGTATTGATGCGTTGTTGGATGCTGCGGTAGGTGTTATGGCTGAAAATGCCCTGGGGGGCCTGGCCGGTGGCTTTGGCGGTGTGGCGGCTGCGGCTAGGTCCAGCCGGCTCGGTAGTCCGGTTCATCTCGCTCAAAATGAGCTCGACCTGGCGCGTGAGGCTGGGACGTTTACCCATGAGATCTCCTGGCAAGGCAGCGGCAAAGCGGTGGCGGGCGGCAGAACGCGCTTGCAGCGCTTTCTGCCCCAGGTTCGGCAGCCTTTTGATCGCCCGTAGCTTACTGCGGGCTGTTTGTGGGCTTCTCGATTATCGTGGGTACTAACGAACGAGCGAGGCTCGTCCGAACGAGCTGTGGACCTGGACCACTCAGCACCGATTGGGCGCGAGGTCCGTGTCCAGCGACGGAACGTCGAGTAGGCCGGCGCGTGTAGCTAAGGATGGTGACCAGGCGAATTGAAACAGGCGTGGTGTGCCGAAGCAGTGCTGGAGCAGCAGTGCTGTGAAGGAGCAGTGCTATGGAGGTACTGGGCGCTAGTCCATGTGGCGTTGGCCGGGACTGCGGGAGGCCTCCGAGATAGTCCTTCGAGATAGTGCCCCGAGATAGTTCGATACAGTCTGTCTGTTGTCGACCAGCTGGCGCAGCCCTTAGCTGTGGCGCCCTGCTCCTCGTGCGAACCGATGGGGACATTATACTGATTCGATGGCTCGAATCAAGATGTGACACTCGTTTCTTTTGCGGGGACAGAGTGTCATGCTTCCCATCTTGATAGCCCCCTTGATCGAATATATGAGAACTAGTATATTAAGGGCATGGATGGTAGGCCTGAGAAGCCGCTCTTCTTCATGGGTTCGTCGCAGGATGACCTGCGGGAGTTCCCGGAGGAAGTTAAGGATGAGGTCGGGTACGCGCTGTATCGCGTGCAGCTTGGGTTAACACCCAGAAGTGCTAAACCCCTCAAAGGGTACGGTGGAGCAACCGTAGTAGAAATTAGTGAGGACTATCAGACAGACACCTACCGAGCGGTCTATACGGTACGATTTGGTGGAGTGGTCTACGTGTTACATGTGTTCCAGAAAAAATCGAGGCGAGGCCGCGAGACGCCGCAAGTTGATCTAAAGCTCATTCGACGAAGGCTGGCCCAGGCGGAAGAACACTATCGAGGCTGGCTGCAAAAGTAGGAACAGAAAGGCTGATATGGATCGTGACGTACTGGAGAGCGTGGATATTACCCCGAGCAGCGGTAATGTGTTTGGTGACCTTGGTCTGCCTCATCCAGAAGAGCGCCGACTAAAGGCCGAGTTGACGATCCGGATTGAGCAGTTCATTGAACAGAAGGGTTGGACACAAGCGCAAGCCGCGAGCGTCATTGGGCTAACCCAGCCTCAAGTTTCGCTCTTGCTGCGTGGCCGGCTTGCCGGCTTCTCTATTGATCGGCTTCTGACAATCCTGAATCGTCTTGGGCATAGCATTGAAGTTCGGATTTCGGCTGAGGAGCGCGCACCTGATGAGGCGCGCCTCTCCGTATTAGTGGCGTGATACTGCAGGGCAAGCGGGAAGTACATGTAAGAGGTTTTAGCGTGAGCGTGAGCGTGAATGGAAGATAAGAGGTTTTTTCTTCCATTCTGCAATCCTTGACAGTCAAGCACAACAGCCAGCTCTATTTCAGGTGTCCTGGACAGCGCTACCCTACCATGCGCCGAATCAATCCACCAACGCCCAAACAGGCTACGTGTTCTTTTCTTTGGAAAGAAAAGAACCAAAAGAAACTCAAATCCAAGGAGACGCTTGGGGACCTAACGCCGGTCCCCAAACCCCTGCGATCTCTTCTCCTCTCTTCCGGCTTCCTGCGGGAAGTTTGGGACCGTGTCGATTACTTTGTGGCTTCGCCTCAAAAGACTCAAAGCATACTGCCTAGCAAAAAGCGGGCAAATACCATATAATTATGTAATGGGCACTCGAGAGAAGAAACCGATCACGTTCTGGTGTGAACACGGCAGTCATGAAGTCACCGAGGATCATGGGCCAGGGCAAGTACCGCGCTATTGTGTTGAGCACCACACGGAAGCACAGCGAGCACTCAACGCTCTACGGGTGAAAGAGCACCGGAAACGCCAAAGAGGGCCACGTACAGGATTCGAACGGCCACCAGGTCGACCTCGCAAGCTGGGGTGAGCATCGCGCCAGCAGGCGTGAGCGCAACCCCAGCCAACCCCCGCAGGCGCACAGAACCCCGGCGTAGACTAGCTATCGATAATCGGCGTTATTGAAAGTTCACGCGCATGGATCTTGGGGCAGTCGTATGCTCGTGGGAGCGGCGTCCAGTGCCCAGACACGCTGGACAGACGCGCAAGGCACCTGCAACGTTCATTGTGCCGCCCAAAGTACCGCTCTTCCGCCAGCCGCTCATGGACTTTCGTGAGTTGCCCACTTCATTGCAACAATACCAGCCGGAGAAGGATAACGACCACGGGGGAGATGCTGCTCGGTATGGTCTGACCTGGCTCTTCCCGACGCAGGTCTGGGCATCGTTTAGTGCGGATGACTACAGTAGATCACGGGAGGAAGAGGCATACAATGTCCCCTATACTGCTGGGTTGTGGGAGAAGAATCTGACACCAGTACTCCACTTGCCCTCCGCTCTACAATATATACACGGCATGATTTCATCTTTAATTAGGAGGGACTCTCATGAACGTGGAACGAAGCGAATTTGAGATCCGTTTCGAAGACCTTTCAGTTGCCGAAGCAGGAACTAAAGCTTCCAGATTACGTCGCGAGTTGTTAGATGCTTCATCAGATGTTGACGTTACTATCAAAAAGGACGATCCCGAGAACTTAGACTTCGGTGCGACCCTTGTACTTGTGCTAGGTGCGCCTGCTGTCGTTGCAATTGCTCACGGTATAGCATCATATCTCAAACGTCACGGCGGGTCAGTTACGATCACCAAGGATGGATCTGTCATCGCGAAGAATATCTCGGGTGATGATGTTGCGCGAATTACAGAGGCTTTAGCCAAACGCGATAAGTAGGCACCATGCAACCTTCTCCTGAAACGACGTTGGCAATCATCATTGGGGCCAGCGCGTTCCCAAACTCATCTCAGCTTGGCCCCAATGATGCCTTTCAACATTCCGCTCGCGACTTAAAGGGATACCTTCTGGATAAGGATGGCTTTGCACTACCCGTGAAGAACCTCCTTGACTTGTTCGATAGTCCAGATGCGCCGAGCATACAAAATGCCGGGATCAAGGCGTTCCTCACGACGAGGATTGAGGAACTCGAGGCTTCGAAAGTCGCTGCTACTGACCTGATCCTATACTATGTTGGACACGGCGGTTTCTATTCACCAGGCGATCAATACTTCCTTGCACTTCAATGTACAGAGGAAGGTAGTGAAGGAATTTCCGGTTACCCCATTCAAAATCTTGCGAATACACTAAAGGAATTTTCGAGGGGTCTCCGGCGATACTTGATTCTCGACTGCTGCTTCTCCGCAGCCGCATACCAGGCATTCCAAAGTGGCCCTCTAGAAGTTGCCCGCCAGAAGACTCGCGAGACTCTTCCTGCTAAGGGTACTGCGCTGCTCTGTGCCTCTGGCCCAAGGGATCCAGCTAAAGCACCAAAAGGCCTTCACTACACGATGTTTTCAACAGCACTGCTGGAGACTCTGAAGAAGGGTTCTACTGATTTACCGGAGAGGATCTCGTTTCATGATCTCGGACAGGTGATACGAGATGTTATTGCAGAACGCTTTCCTGATAGGGCTGTTCGCCCACAAATTCTTTCACCAGATCAGACTGCCGGCGACGTAGCAACCCTTCCTTTATTCCCAAATCTTGGGCTAGGCGTAAAGACCTTGAGGGCAGAGCTATCTCGAATCGATACTATGGTCTTAGAGCTGAGGCAGGCACAACGCGACTTAGAAGAAAAGTTCAGGCAGATGGACATACAGATTAATGAAATAGGCAATGCATCTACTAGTCACTCTGGTCAAGGTTTGGCTACTGAACTCAGTTTGATAAATGATCGTACTAATTGGGCCGATATCTTCGAACTAACGCGAGACGAGTGGAGGCAACTCCCACATGAATTCAAGATCGAGTTAATCATGTACGAAAGGCACAAAAACAATGGATGGCGTTTTCTATGTTCTCCCTTGATATTTGTGGTGATATTCTCTTTGACCAATTGGTATGCCTTCTCCGGTTCAGACATTTCATTTTATTATCGACTCAACGTTCTGTTGACTGTAACTACTACACTCACCTGTATCTGTGGCCTCATTGTTCTAGTACTATTGATACCAGTCCTGCCTATTAAATTTAGACGCCCTTGGTTCTTACGAATGAAACATGCAGGTAAATCTCTCACCTGGGAAAATTATAGAGAATTGAGCAAACATCAATTTGTGCTCAAAGCAATAAAACATCGGTGGATTGAAGTATATAGGATTGGAGTAGATCTCACGCTCTACAAAACTGTCCTAACAACGTATGCAGTGTTATTCATCTTGGGATGTGTTTTTCTGACTTACGCCTATTACGGGTAAATTACGGTTCCAACAGGAATCTGTGCTCTATTCAGATCCTGTTCCATTACTACTCCCGGTCCAGTGACCTCTCCAGACGCTCAGTTGGCCCTGAAAAAGAAAGAAAACGCAGGAGAAGGATTAAGGATTCATGCGGCGCCGCGCCGCCGTATAATCCTGCTTGAACGAGCCGGGACGAGAACGACTCCAGCGGAGAAGTATATGGAATTTGATGGGGGACCTCTCCTGGAACGTTGGAGAAGATCAGCACAATCTATGCCAGGCCCTTGCCCGATGCGCTTCAACCATGCCCTGGTTCTGGCGAGTGCCGGCAGGCCGGGCGTTACCCGAGCGATAAGCACCACCTCAAGGGCCACGCAGTTAACGGGTCGGGGCAACCAGCACATGTCTGGTCTAGTCCGCCAATCCACTGCTATCAGCCCCACTAGGGTGGAGTAGGCCGCCGGCGAGGTACTGCGTAGGCAGCCCTTTTCCGTCGGCCCCTCCCCAAACGCAGCATGCAACTTTCACCGCACTGCGCTTTCCAGTGGTCACTTCCCTCAAACGAGACTGACAGCTACGGTCCTTTGGGCGTTCCGCATCTCGCGTACCTACTCGGCGTATCCGTCGTGACCACCTGTGCCCCTTTGCCCTGTAGATGGTTTTCCCATCCGCCCTGGTGGGACGTGACCCCCACGACTATTACGAGCACTCCGTGACCGTGGCGGTCGCCCGCTGTAGGTCATCCTGCCTTCCCTCACCTCAAGACGTCCGAGCATGCGGTAGGTAGCGTGTCCGTTCCCGTTCGGAGGGTCATTCCCTCCTGTTTGCTCCACGGAAGGTTGAGACGACTTAGGGCCAATCGTCCGATTGGAGCAACTCCGCGATAATTGCTGTAGCGGAGGACGGCTAGATACATCACTGGGAACTACGCTTCGAGCAATGCGGCTCTTACCCTGGCACGCGGGTCTAGCATGCCTACGGCGTCAGCAATTTCAGCCGATGTCATGCGTTCCCACCATGCTCTTGTCCCCCTTGGCTTTCGCCGCCAGGTAAGGTGGGTGACCCAGAGGTTATTCTTCCGAACCTCCCTTCGTTGAACGAAGAATCTTGAGTTGGGTGAAACAGCGCACCCCTAAACTAGCGACGGTGTCATGGGCCGCAATCTGGAGCCATGATGCGGGCGAGATTTGCTTCTCATGCGAGTTTTATGGGCCATTCCCAAGGCTGTTGGCCACGGTTTGAGCATGCTCACAGTCGGAGCTGGGCCGAGATTCGCATGAGAAACGCGATTCCCTTGCGAGTCGTGGTCAGTCGAAGCATCTCAGGCACTCATGGGGCCTCGAATCTGTTGAAATGATGGTTCTAAGTAGGTAGTGACAAGTTCGCTACACTTTCATAGGCGCGCGATTTATCGCACTGGGACGCGGAATGATAGATTTTGGCAGTGCAAGGAACTTTCTACTACCTACTTAGATTGCGGCTGGTAGCAGCTTCGCCAGTTTAGGGCCCACTACACATATTCAACTGTAGCTGGACGATGGCCGTGCATCGAACCCCCTGCGCGAAGCGCTCAGTTCACCATGTCTGATAATGGATACGGAACGGCCAAGCCCGCAAGCACGTCGTCGAATAGTGTGCTTGGACGTACAGCTCCAACGATTGGGTACGTTGAGCATTCTACCTTGCCCCTGGTGACACGCTCGCTACCCTAAGGCCTCGTTAACATCGGGTGACGACATTATCGGGGGAGAAATTCCCGCTAAGGCAGGATTGCCCTTTTAGCTGACGACAAACAGATAGAGGGGGTTTTTGCTTAACGCCTCAAAAAGGTAAAAAGTGGCAACTGAGCCGCCCGATCAGCCAAAGCACGTGTCTCAGAAGGTGTACCTTTCAAGAAAGGTCCCTCGATAGGTCTCAAAACATGGCTCAGAATGGCATTCTCACATCGTTATAGACCTTTTCAGACTGGCATACCTGGGCTCAAAGGGGATCGGAGCATCTCTACGATCAGGCTTTGTGCCTTCTTATGGTCCAAAGAGGGCCTATGAGCGCCTTATTTACCTTTTTGAGGCGTTAAGCAAAAACCCCCAGACTTGGGACAACCGAAGCTTGACCGAGTAAAGGCAAAAGCTGACAGAGCAGAAGAGATCGCTCGCGACATAGAGCGAGAAGCGGATAGCCTTATGTGTGCCACACTACACCAGTCCAGTGAGATGGGGTAGCTCCTCAATTAATGCTAGACTGTCCACCTCCCAAGGAGGTGAGTCTATATGGAAGGCATCAGTGTCCAGGAGGCAGCTGAACACCTAGGCCTCAACGAAAAGACCGTGCGCCGTCGCATCCACCTGGGCCAAATACCTGCGATTAAGGTGCCGCGTCCCCAAGGCTTCGAATGGCGCGTGTACTTGGATGGGATAGCACAGCCAGCATTCGAGGCAGCCACCCACGCCATTTATCTAAACACAATTCCTGAATCCCTAAATATGCAGGTGGACTCATCTCCCATGCAGGTGGACACACAGGTGGACTCATCTCCTATCCAGATGGACAGCAACGAATTATTGCGCCTGGTCGAGAAGCTCCATGATGAGAATAGTCAACTCGCCGGGCAAGTCGGGTTCCTCCAAGCCAAGCTGCAAGACGCCCAGCATCAGATTAAGCTCCTTGAGGGACCGAAGGAGCCCGAGCCGGAAAGATCCAAGATACCATGGTGGAAACGCCTTTTGGGGTGATCTAAAAGAGCAGGAGAGGCTACATGGGTTTGCATCCAAGCCATACATGATCAATACTAGACCCACTTAAAACACAAACCAGCGGTTCAACGTTCAGCAGTTGGGGCCCGAATCCCAACACTAAACTCCCCGCTGGAGTGCCGACGACTACATAGACTAGCCGTCGC
>MWWB01000118.1_pt1 | contig 16054 bp, 24 predicted proteins | sample 1047291 | NCBI WGS metagenome assembly MWWB01 (sample SAMN06349976, study PRJNA376086) | soil metagenome | isolation source: MS4-1 sample Antarctic (ecotone) soil | place: Antarctica | reverse complement strand
AACATGGCGGCTCAACTCAGCAACAAAGCAGGTTGAGATCATGCAGGGCTCGCGGGTCCTGGAAGTCACGACCCTCGCCCAGACGCCGGCCCGCCTCAGCTTCCACCGGGCCGCAGTTGCCAAGGCCGACGGCGCGACATTCGTCGAAGCTCGCCCACGCCGGAGGGCAGCGTAATGGCCAACGCAACCGTAACAGCCGCCGTCAACCGCTCCACCGTCGCCCTGGCCCTCGCGGCCGCCCGTACCGAAGCTGCCAAGCATCAGGCATGGATCAACGCGATCAACCGCGCCGCCCTTAATTTAGAGGCGTGCGCGTGGCAATTCGATGGGGAGATCCTGATCATCCGGAGCGCTACCAGCGCCGCCCGCTACACCGTCGACGCCCAGGGCTGCCCCTGCCACGCCGGGAAGGCAGGTAAGCCATGCTGGCATAAAGCAGCATGGCGTCTCCTCTGCAAGGCTGCCGAGATGACCTACACGGCTGCCACGACCAACGGGTACCAGGACGCGCCGGCGCGTCCCTTCGAGGATGCCAGGCCCACCATGGCCGAGCTCCAGGCCGCCGCCGATGAGCTCTTCTCATGAGCCGCTATGAGGTTGAGCTGCTTGACCTGGCCAAAGAGATTGCAGCGTGTGAGGGGATCCCCCTCGCCCAGGCCCTGGAGCGCGCCACGGTCGAGCTGCGCGGGCTCGTGGTCTACGCCCACGACTGGAATCAGCACGCGGCCGATGCGCAGTGGGCGCTGATCGGTGTGGCACAGTCGGCTTAAGGAGGTGAGGCGAGCGGGATAGCCCGGCAACTGGAGAACGCTTTGCCGAACCCCAGCCACCGGGCACTGAAGGTTCAGCAGAACGTATGCCCCGGTCGCCGGGAGCAACTCTCCTGTAGCTCCCGATGGCCGGGAGCACAACTCATAGCAGAAGGTATGCCCGGCAACTGGGGAGATGTGCCCCCTCCCAGCCACCGGGCACTGAAGGTTCAGCAGAACGTATGCCCCGGCAGCCGAGAGCAGCTCTCCATTGAAGCTCCCAGCCACCGGGAGCGCCAGTCTACACCGAACGTCGGCTTATCCCCAAATGTACATAAGATGTGCACAAATGTTCGCAATGACGGCCCGCCGGCGAACTACTAAAAACGCGGAAATTAGTACGTCGCTAGTAGTTCGATTAGTACATCGGCCCGCCGGCGCCGGGTATGCGCCGAAGCACACAGCGGCCCGCTGGAGAGAGTGAGAATCCAGCGGGCCACGAGTCACAATGGAGACCAATCATGACCACCACCAATGGTACACCCACAGCCGCCAAGACGTTGGAAGATGTGACACTCGACCAATTGGTCGGTCTGCTCGAAGCCATCGCCATTGTCAAGCACCAGCGGGAAATGCGCGACGTGCCACGCTATCACCAGGTCAACGGCTGCTCGTTCTTTCTTGACCGCGACGGCGCTCTGGCCATTGACGAGCGCGATGGCAGGCGTCCGCTGGTCAAGCTCACCCCTGACGAGGTGTACGGTGTGCTCGTCTTCATGCGGCTGCCCGGCGTGTCGACGCTGATTGAGCGCCTCGAAGCCCAACGCCAGGCGCGCTGTTGGGCCGACTATGAGACGGATACGGAGACCATCGCCGAGCCGGCAGCATCGGCCCGATAATCAAACGGTTATCGGTACGGGCGCCCTGGCTTCGGCTGGGGCGTCGTCGTGATGTCCTGCCGGAACAGGTCAAGCGCATCGGCCTGGGGCATTGACCGCTTGCCGATCTTTGCGGTGTTCATTGGGTAGGTTGTGCCGTTGCGTGTGACGGTACGCTCACCATCATCTGTCACAATGTGACAGATAGAATCCTTGGCGCGCTGCACCGCCATACGGCTCACGCCGCAGTGTTTCGCCAGGTCTCGTGTACTCAGGCTTGCAGCCCTTGGATGTTTCAGCGCGGCCTCGACAGCGAGGCGCTTATCCTCGTTTGTGCGGGGTAGGCCATGCTTACGGTTTGCGCCGTAGGCATACCATTGGGCGCTTTCGTGCGTCCTGGCGTCACTGGGCAGGCTTACAGCGCCGAATACGACAATTTGTCGCATTTGCCAATTACCGAAAGTTTCGGCAAATGTTTCCCAATTTGGGAAACATTCCATAATCAGCAATTTGCGGATTTTGCGGCGTCCGCCCTCTACCTCCTAGCCGCCCCTTCCACGCCAGACGACGCCCGGTCGCGGCCCTTCCATGCGTCCTGACGCCACTGGGCAGGCTCACAGCGCCCATGCAGCGCGCGTGGGAGAAGCCGGTAATTCTTTGCTATTATCAAATATCTCCGGTCGCCCATACAGCGCGCGCGGCATCAAAGCGCGTAGTGATACTACGACCTTTATACGTGGAAGCCACGCGCGTGGGGCATACGTTACTTCAAAGCTCCTACTTTGCTCCTACTTTCGAAGGAGCTTTATGCCCTCTTCCTTCCTCGAAAGCTCTTTACTGTGTCAATAGCTTTATTCCCTCTCCCGCCCATCTTTCCCCGCACGCCTGGGTGACTTTCTGCGGTGCTGAGCCGAGCTTGTCAGCGACGATCTGACGAGCCTCTCCATTACTTCCCGATGATTTCACCGGAATGTTCAACGGTAAATCTGTCCGCGCTCCCTGTCGCCGCTTCGCTCGCTCGCCTTCAACTTCAACCATGACCGTCGCCCGTTGCTCACGTTCTCGCGGGCATTTTTGCATCAACGCCCATATATGTGTATATATCCGTTACGACTTATTCAGAGCGTGCAATGCGCGTACTGTCAATAACTCAGATTATCGACAGTAGACACTTGTGCTACACCATTGCCGCTGTAGCCAATTCTCTGCCACCAGGACGGGCCGAAGCCGCCCAGCACGGCCCACGACCGCGCCAGACGGCTCAGGAGCGAGGCAACACGCGCGGGCTATCTCTACGTCCCTCCTCCTTACCCTCAATCCCGTCCAAGCCAGTCGCGGCGCTCGATCCGGCTCGGGATACGTGCCGTCACGATCGTGGGCCACGAATAGAGACCTTTGGGGCGAAAGTGGACCGGGTTCTCACCTGCCCACACAGCCAAGGCCAGGGCAAGCACCAGGTCGTCATGCTGCCCCGCTCGCCATGCTCCATAGCTATCGTGGGCTGTCTCCAGGTCGATCTTCACGTGGAAGTTCGTCAGTTCCTTCGTGAGCAGGGACACAAGCTGCAAGCCTTGGGCGAACCGGAGCCGCTTGCTCTGCAACAGCACTTGCACCACGCCGCAAAGATCCCTCTTCGGAGCTCTGATGTAGCCATCCTCCGATTCGCTCACCACGTCGCCGCTCGTGATCGTGACTGGGTGAGCGCGATTCCCAATGCGCTCGCGAAACATATCGACCGGCGCCCGGCCCACCCCGGTCCCATCAATGACCAGAAACACATTGTCGCCCAGCTCCGGCCGTTCGAACGTCTCTACTGTCGCATCAACGATCGTTGGGTACGGTGTGCCCAACGGGAACCGCTCAATATGGCGGACGTCGTAGCGCGGACGCCTATCCGCCGGCGGCGTGGCTGGCTCTGGCATGATCTGCTCGGCAACAATCAAAGCTGAGTAGTCGTTCGTTTGCCCGAGGTCGAGACCAAGAATAAAGGTAGACATTCTTCCTCCGATTCCACTATGGACGGTTGCCCAAAGAGTGGAGCAACGTCGCTACTGACCGCGCTCAGTACATCCTCTGTGGCAAAGTATTGGCCCATCGCATCGACAAATAAGCATAGGTATTCACTCTTGAAGAACAGGTCCGGTAGCGTCTCACGCTCTTCCTCGAGGAATGCGACCGGGATGCGCGGGCACTCATGCGCCGTGATCTGCACCCGCTCCCACGTCGACCCACCCCGCTCCCATGCTTCATACCACCAGCCACGTTGCCCCCAGGGCGTGCTGAGTGCCACCAGACGCCCGCCAGAGACCGCAAGCATAGGTCTGACGGTTGCATACAGGCTATCGGGTACGCGGCTTGCCTCGTCAACGATCAGCAGCCGCACACCGGAGTAACCACGGATCGTGCCTTCGTTCCCAGGCAGCGCAACAATGCGGCTGCCGTTCTCAAGTTCAAGCTCGAGCTTGTTCTCCGTGTCACTCGGAACCGGGCGATCCAACGCGCGGTAGACGTCCATCACCTTCTTGAGCAGTTCCTTCGATTGCCGCTCGCCAGGGCTGAGCAGCAGTGTCAGGGACTTCGGTTCATAAATGGCCGTATGCAAGGCAAGGATCGCCGTCGTAGTGCTCTTCCCACTCTGCCGGCAACAGTTCAGTAACTGCCGTGGCGCTGCGCTACGGAGCACGTTGCGTTGCCAGCGGTCTGGATAGATACCCGCCTGTTCAGCCAGTCCGACGGGATCGAGCGCCAATGCGAGGTCGGTTGCAAGGTCAAACACTGGCACCACCTCGCAATGCCAGCGCCGCAGCTGCGCGTGCCTCTGGGAAGTCACCCAGTGCATGCAACAGCACCGCGCGCACTTCGATCCACTCGGCCGACATATACAGGTTGAACACCGGACGCCGGCTGATCTCGCCTTCCATTTCTGCCAACAGTTCAATGCAGGCCCGCGCCTCGCGCACGCCCATCAGCGCCGTCTTCAAGTCGCCGGCGGTCTCTGCCTTGCCCAGAATGCCAATTGCTTTGTTTCGGAGCTGCTTGATTTGCCACACCAGATCATCCGCATGGGCCACCTCGCGTGCTTCTTCTGACTTGACCATAATAGAGGGAAGATGCTCCGCTTTGTGGCGCATGAGTGCCTGGTGGGAAAGTCCGTAACGGTCCGCTATGGTCCGATAGGGCTCATTCGCCACGAGGGCCGCATTGATGGCTTCCTTCTCCGGATGGGTACAGATGGTACAGACCCTCGGCATAGCACTATCCCTCAGTCTTCACAAAGCGCCGACGGGCGGAGGAAAGGAACGAACCCCCGCCCGCCGACTGACCATGCCGAGTATGGATGAGACCCCGGCATGGGTCTAAGAACGTGCGAAGGCGTGCCCCAGCCGTATGACACGCCCGCACATTACCGCTGTGCTGGAGGAAAAACAGAAACCCCAGCACAGCGGGTCGATGAACTGTGAGCGGTGTGCTCACTCGAAAAACTTGCTATTCAATACGGGAGCAGCCGGCTTGTCGTCATCATAGGTGAAGAACTTACCGAATCGGCGGCGCTCAGCCCGCTCGGTCTCGGCCTCTTCCTCCTCATTCGCTTGGAGCCGCTTGGCCTGCCTGCTGAGGAAGTTCTCATAGAGCACATCGCTTCCCAACACTCTTCGGGCGGCTACAGCGCCGTCACCCACCGCCTGATAGACGTCCGCACTCAGATCCTCAGCACGATCGCCCAGGGCGCCGCGCAGTTCCTCTACCACCATGTTGTAGATCTTCATTGGTATGCCTCCTGATAGTGATTCATAGAACGAACCGAGGGTGACGCATTGTGAATACCGGCGTATCGTCGACCGGTGCAGACGTCGGGTCTTCAAAGTACTGAGGAAAGCGCGCCCGAAAGTGCCGGTCTGCTCGTGCCTGCCTCGAACGTACCCGCGTTGCCTCAAGCGTGCGCTCACCGGCCAGGCGTTTCGCTACCCTGGTCACGAGGGTCTCGTAGAGCGCATCGCTTCCCACGACCGCCCGAGCAGCCCTGAACGCTGCTCCAACCTGGAGCAGTGCCTCAGGAGGAAGGGTGCGGCCGCTGCCCTTGAGCGTGACGCGCAGTTCCTCCGCTACGACCTCGCTAATATCCATCGGTTACGCCTCCACAAGCTCTACAGCGGGCGCCGGTTCTGTCCAAGCCTGTAGCCATGCTTTCAGTGACTGCGTTGCCGCTTCAAGATCGCGCAGGGTCATCTGGCGCGCCAGATTCGAGGTGTGATCCAGCAACACGGGCAAACGGCCGCTGTTCCAGAGATACGCATCCATGAGCGGCGATAGCTCCTCTTTCAGTTCTGCCAACGTTTGGCGCTGGGTTGCCTGGGACGCTCGGACCCGCGCCATGACATTGGCGACGATCATCCGGCGCGCCTGCTTCTCGGCAAAGTCCAGCGGCGCCGTATCAAGGCCGGCCGCTTCAATCCAGCGGTCAAGGTCGCCGGCTTCCGTTGCGAGTGTGGCCAGCTCGTCAGTAGCGGCCTGGTGAGCCGCGCGTGCGGCGTCAACGGCCGCCTGGAGCTGGCCGAGCCGACTCGAGGGATGAATACTCATGTGCTGTACTCCTTCTGTTGCGTTGGGCCCGTCGTACCGGGCCAGCCTTGATCGTTTGCTCCAACAGGCCGGCGGCTTCCAAGAATCTCGTTGCATCCGGAATCCCCGGATGGTGATACTCCGCGTGGTAATCGATCACCGCTTGTCGCGCGATCGCGGCCAGCAGATCGGCGTACATCTGTTGCATCGGCGTTCCTCATGCGACCAGCTCCACAGGTAGAACCGACAATTTGTCGCTTATGTCCAGCACCGGATCGCCGTCATCATCCCAGTCGACCGCTTGCAGCCAGGCCAGCGGCGCTACCTCGTGCACCCGTTCCATGCGTTGCTTGTGGCGTAGGTTCCGGGTTGCGCGTTTGTAGCAGCGCCATTCGTGCTCGTCGAGGAACAGCTTCGGATCATCGTCGCGGTTCATGACATCACCTCGCGATCCTTCAGACGTTCGATCATGTTTGGCACGTATTCAGAGGGATATTCATGCGAAGGTGACGAAGGTGACGAAGGTGACGCATCTTTTCCGTTCCTTTGTTTCTCTCCAGTTTTCACCTGCTCTTCTCTTTTCCCTTTATTTTGAACAGAAGAAGTAGGTAATTCTGCGTCACCTTCGTCACCTCTTGGGGTGTTATCTGTATCCAATGGGCTAGATCGGGTGACGAATGACGATTCAACATCGTCACCCTTCGTCACCTCTGCGTCACCCTTCGTCACCGTTATAGTCCACAGGCGAGCATGCTTTGTTCGGGCGAAATCCAGACTAACGCCGGCCGCATGGGCTGGTGGTGCAAGCCGGCGGAGCGCATCACCCAACGCTCGGGCGGTGCCTGGCCAGCCCTTGGGGCGATCAGCAGCGTCAACTTTGCGGTTGAGTTGAGAGAGTAATTCGTCAGCGGTACCGACCCAGCGCTTTTCATCGCGGGCAAAGTTCAGCACGGTCTGTGCTATTGGTGACGCTTCGATCAATGCGCCGCTGGTATCGTCGCGCATGCGTCGGTAGGCTTCAATAAACGCGCCTGGCTGCCAGCCAAGCCGCGGTGCCGCGCGCTCAACCCAGAGGGCAAAGTCTGCCATGCGTGGCACGCGCGCCGCCCGAGGCATATCTCGGTTACGAATGGCAGTGCTGATCGCGTCAAGGAGGGCGCCCAGCATGCGAGGCCGCGCGGCTTCGTACGCAGTCCAGAGCTCGTCTTCAGGCTTGCGTGCTGACTCGGGAATGGCCCGGAGCGTCACCATCATGGTACGGTCTGCAAGGTCACCACGGGTAATAAACTCGGTGATCCCATTCATAATGACCGGACGCTTGAAGGAAAGCACCATCTCGTCATCATCGGTATAAAGCTTGCGCGTGCTGAATGCGGCGCCGGTGCTCAAGCGGCAGAAAGCATCACTCATCTCGTCTGATAGTCGTGAAGCGTTGTCACAGACCACGACCAGCGCGTTGCGGGCGGCAATGGCGAGGTCTTGTTCATCTTGAGGGGCTGATCGCGCAGGTGCGTTGCTTGGGTCAACCAGTCCGCGAAGCATGCGCGTCGTGGTGGTCTTCGCCGATCCCTGTTCGCCATCAATGGCGAGGTGAGGGTATGCGCCACTGGGCAGGAATGGCGCGAGCAGCCAGCCAGCCACAAGCAACCAATCATCATCACTGCTCAAGTTCAAGAATGACCGGAGCTCGTCAAGCGACCCGCCGGTTACAGGCCGAGGTAATGGCAGCGCTCCGTGTGCGCGTCGAAAGACAACCGGTGGATTGGTGACAATGCGCCAGCCGGCCGCGTCGACCTCAACCGCTTCAAAGGCGTCATTTGTAAGATCAAGATACAGGCGCTTATCATCATGCCAGGCAGAGCGGGTGTGAACATTCCGCGTCTCACCTCGCAACAACGCGCGGGCTCGGAGCACATCCATTGCGCCGGCAAGGGCGGTGCTGCTGGGTGGCTTGCCTTCGTCGGCAAAGTAGGAGTCAATCAGCCAGTGGCGTAAGCCACCGCCGCGCTCACTGATGCCGTAGGCTTCGTGGTGACCACGCACCGGGCATAAAGCATACGGCTCACCGTCTGGCGTTTTGAAGAGTTCGGCTGTAAAACCAAGAGTCAGCAGTTTATCGGATTGGGTTTCCTTGGGAAGGTCGGAAAGGTCGCCCACGAGAGCCAGCAGCTCGTTAGCCGTCATACCGGCGGCTATGGCATCGTCGACCCCTCGTTTCTCGCCGTCGTCGGGGAGCATCAGTACCCCGACTTTGGCGCCGCAGCCTTTCAAATATTTAGCGAAGGCGCGTAGTGCTGCCTGTACTGGACTCTTAGAGAGAATGTCACTGTCGAAGGCCAGGACAACCTTTCGGCCTTTCAGTTCAATGGCGTCGAAGTCCGGAAGGGCATGGCGCGCGCCGCTACTATCGTTCTTACACCAGGACCAGACGCCATGAATATTGACCACGACGATTGAACTGCCGAACACAGATGCGAGCGCGTCTGCCTTCTTCGCACCTTCTGTGAACCAGAGATCCTTTGTCGGATCTTGCAGGCCCTCGCGATAGCGTGGCAGCACATCAAGCACCAGCGGCACGCCTTCAGGCTGCTCATACTTGACCGTCGATCCTGAACTCAACCGTGGTTTGTCTGGGCGTAGGGCGTACGTACAAGGCACGTGCTCGCCGAGGTGATACACCGGAACCAGCAGGCCGGGCGTCTGGCGTTGCTGCTTCTCCGTTAGCTGATGCGGGTAGGCGTCAAGTTGGGCGAAGCTCATAATGCGAACATAACCGCGTTCGTGGGCAATCTCAGGGCTGATGCCAGGAGGGATGAATGCATGGCCGTTCGTGGTGCTCATGACGGCCTCCCCATGGCGCGATATTCGAGGATCAGCTTTCTCAGCCGGATCAGGCGCTTCCGCCAGCGGTTCGGGTTCTGCTGCAGCTGCAATTCCAGATCGTCAAGCGCTGCGGAGAGCGTTCGGTTGAAAGGGACGGGGGGCCGGATGAGAATCCGCGGCCGCATGCCGCTGGTTGCTTCCGGATTTGCGATCCGGATGCGTTCTCGTTGTCTAGGCTGTGTGTCCGCTGTGCTCCAAGTCGTTTCCATCAGATTCCCCGTTGCTATGAGCTAACGGGCTGTGCTATACTTGGAGTGTTACCGTCCAAGGGCCCGCCGCTCTTCCGAATGTCGCAGCCGATGTGCTGCGATTTTTGGTGTCCTCCATCTCGAACACCTGCCGTCAGGTATGAAAAAAGCCCGCAATGTGGCGCGACTCACATCACGGGCAGACACAGTATTTTCACAGGTATCTTGACAGGTAGGGAGTGTCTTCTATACACTGTCCCTGTCAAGAACGCGGGAACTGGTCGCGCGATCAGTCTCGCCTTCGTCTAGGGTCTCAGTAAGCGCCGTGGTAAGTGAATGCTGGGACCCTATGCATTTAAGTTTTCAATGTTCGTCTCTGCTACGGACAGCATACACGTTCTCCATCGAAAACGCAAGCACCGAATATCGCATCAGGAAGCTCTATATATCTACATCGTTACGGTCACTTTGAGCAGAAAGTGACCGTAAGAACGCACCTGGGCTGCGTTTGTGCTCTGTTACGGTCATATTTGCTCAACTTTGGCCGTTATTTCCGCTGACGCTTCCTTTGCTCAACTTTGTCCAATCCACGAGAATCAACCCACCGATCAACCCGTTTGCGCCAGGCTTCGGAACTGATAGCCTCGCCCAGGCGCTCAGCAGCGAAACGTGCAGCGAGATCCCGGCTCATGCCATGACGCAAAAAGTGGTAGGTGAAAGCGATCAGCCGCTCTTCCATGTCTGCTGATTGCTCGACCTGAATACCGGCAATCGTTCTAATGATCTCCTGAAGGTACTGGCGCTGTACCAGTTGATAGGGGAGTGGGCGAGGGGGTTGGCCAATATTTAACACGGTCGCAATGAATCCCGCGAACTCGGTCGCACGATCGAGATCTCCGATATCTTGAATGGTTTGTGTAAGAACCCATAGGCTTGCTAAGTCAATGTCGAGGAACACCGGTCCTGATTGTAGGGTATCAGGGTTGATCACGGTGAACCTGAGGCGAAAACTGGGGAGTGTATTGTGCTTCCTCACCCTATCCACCGCTTCCACCAGCTCACCCGCTCGGGCTGGGCTGGCGGCTCGGGCGCTGGTTCGTCCTTCGGCGCCATCAGTAGGGCTACGGTTCGCTCTGCCTCCTGGAGCTTGGCCTGGGTAAAGCCGAGCTGGCCGGCGAGCTGCTGATTCTGCGCCTGGAGCTTGTCGACCAGTTCAACCATTCTGATCATGTCCTGTGCCGGCTGTGTCTGACGGTCTGACACGCTGGCAGACACATTGCCGGTTTCATCTGTCGGACTGTCACTCAGCGTGCCGGGTGGGTTTGTCTGACTGTCTGACACGGGTGCCGGCTGACTGTCTGACACGCTCAGATATACTCGCCAGATCCCACCACGTCCCTCGCCGATCTTCCTGCCGTCGACCGTGCCATCTTTGATGCGTCGAAGCACAGTACGCTCAGAGATACCGAGCTGCGCGGCCGCATCGGTAAGGGAGATCCCGGTATCGGCCTGGCTGTTGGTCATTGCCGGCTAGCTTGCGGTGCGCTGTTCTGTCTTTCGCGCGGCGATTGCTTCCTCAAGGAGCACCGCAATCTCGGCATTGATCGACCGCCGGTCTGCATCGGCCAGATCCACGATTTTTTCAAAAAGCGACAGTGGCAACCGTAGCGCGTAGTTCTTCTCGTCTGTGGCGGGCATACTCACTCCAGTGATAATAGACTGATATTACCATACTATTGACAGCATATCAATAGTATGATATGATATTCATATCAACAAAGCGGCCCGGTCAGAGGTTGAGAGCTCCGACCAGGCCATACCAAAAGGAACGGTGATTCCCAATGGCAGACCAGATCGTAACATGGCGGCTCAACTCCACGACGAAGCAAGTCGAGATCATGCAGGGCTCGCGGGTCCTGGAAGTCACGACCCTGGCCCAGACCCCGGCCCGCCTCAGCTTCCACCGCGCCGAAGTCGCCAAAGCTAACGGCGTGACATTCGTCGAAGCTCGCCCACGTCGGAGGGCAGCGTAATGGCGAATGCTACCGTTGCCCAGGCCGTCAACCGGCAGACCGTCGCCCTCGCCCTCCGGGACGCCCGCGCCAAGTGCGGCGCGTCCAACCGCTGGCTGAATGCCCTGAACCGCGCGGCCCTCAACCTTGAAGCCGTGCGTTGGCAGTTCGACGGCGATACCCTTCGTGTCGAGAGCGCGACCAACAGCGGCGACTTCTACACCGTGACGGTCGAGGTCTGCCCATGCAACGCGGGCAAGGCGGGTAAGCCCTGCTGGCATCGCGCGGGTTGCCGGCTGCTCTGCAAGGCTGCTGAGATGGCCTACACGGCTGCCACGACGAACGGGTACCAGGATGCGCCGGCGCGGCCCTTCGAGGATAGCAAGCCCACCATGGCCGAGCTGCAAGCCGCAGCCGACGAGTTATTCGCATGAGCCGGTATGAGGTTGAGCTGCTGGACCTGGCCAAAGAGATCGCAGCGAGCGAGGGCATCCCCCTCGCCGCTGCCCTGGAGCGCGCCACGGTCGAGCTACGCGGCCTGTACGTCTATGCCGTCGATTGGAATCAGTCTGTGGCCGATGCGCAGTGGAAGCAGATCGGTGTGGCTCAGACGGCGTGAATGAGGAGCAATCAGGAGTGTTGTTTGTCCTGTTCCCTCCTCGATACCGGCATTCTACTTGATCGTCATGGGAGAGGAGGTGAGGCAAGCGGGCTAGCCCGGCAACTGGGGAAGAGGTGTGGCTGCCCCAGCCACCGGGCACTGAAGGTTCAGCAGAACGTATGCCCCGGCAACTGGGAGCAGCTCTCCTGAAGCTCCCAGCTACCGGGAGCACAACTCATAGCAGAAGGTATGCCCGGCAACTGGGAGCAACTTCCCCGAAGCCCCAGTCACCGGGTACACCAGTCTACACCGAACGTCGGCTTATCCCCAAATGTACATAAGATGTGTACAAATGTTCGCAATGTCGGCCCATCGGCGAACTACTAAAAACGCGGAAATTAGTACGTCGCTAGTAGTTCGATTAGTACATCGGCCCGCCGGCGCCGGGTATGCGCCGAAGCAAACAGCGGCCCGCTGGGGAGGGACCAACCATCCAGCGGGCCACAAGTCACAACGGAGACCAATCATGACCACTTCCAACAATACTACGAGTACGCCAGTCGAGAAGGATCAGGAATCTACCAAGACCACCTGGTTGCAAGACGGCCAGAAGGCGCTCGCCGTCATCCGAGCGCTCGAAGCTGGAACACCAGGCGACGATACCATTGCCTATGTGCGCACCTGTGGCGAGAAGACAATGGTGCTTGGCCACGATGGGCAACTCTGGACAATGGACACGGATGCGAGCGCCGGTCAAGCCTTTAGCACGGCTGAGAAGCGAGACGCTGCTGAGGTCCGCCGGCTCTATCACTTCTTTTGGCCGATTGCATGGGCAGAGCTCTGCGAGCTGGCAGTGAAGCGCGGTGCGGATGAGCGAGCGGAAGCGGCCGAGGGTCTGGACGCCGGCGACGTCACACCATTGGAGCAGCCCCGATAATCATTGCTTGCCGATGCGAGAGTAGCGGTTATCGGTACAGGCGCCCTGGCTTCGGCTGGGGCGTCTTCGTGCGTCCTGACGCCACAGGGACGGCTACAGGGACAATGTGGCGGCGCTGCTGATCAAATGTTCGCTCAGCTTCGCCTCAAACTTTCACTCATGATAATGCTTATGATTTCTGAGCAATGATCTCGAGAGTACCGCTTATTTGGTTAAGGAGCGGTACACAAGCTAACGCCAAATCAGTCTTGATAACCAGGGTCGAGTACCGCTCAGAGATCTGCCGAAGGGCCGCTGGTAGTCCAGTGAAACTTTTGGGCAACATGGATGTACGTCGTAACACTTTGATGCTGAAGCCATGCTCTGTAAGGAGCTGCTGCATGCCATGAGCAGTATATTTGTGTTCATGCGCATAGCCCAGCTTCAGTCTCTCGATCACAAATTCAAGCCATGAGCCTCGTTGTGGGAGCTGATACATGAAGAGTATCCCCCCAGGCTTTAACACACGTCGAAGCTCGCGCAGGCTTCCTCTCTCATCGCCTACATGCTCGAAGACACCACAGCTCAAGACACCATCAAAGGCTTCCTCTGCAAAAGGAAGAAGGACTGGATCGGTTGTTGTAATTAATGGAAACTCGTAGTCACCAAATTGTTGAACCGTATGAGATACCACAGCATTTTTCCCACGCTGGAGGCTCTTCGTTTGAATTTCTGAAGGTGACTCACCCTTCACGTCGATGTGCCTTGATATCGGATCTTGGGTGTAGTAATAGTTCAACGCGGTCACCTGGAATCCACGGCCACCAAGGAGATAACTCATCTGCCCACATCCCGCTCCCCAGTCGAGGACTTGCGCCTCTTCCTGCTGAAGCGCCATGCGGATCTCATCGGCAATGCGTATATAGGTATGAAGGACCAATTTGCTACGCAAATGACGCAGCCAGATACTGTTAGGATCGCTATTCCCGACTGCAAGCATTGTCTCGATTTCCCTGTAGATTGACTGCGGCGCCATTATTGTCCTCTGCAATGTTCCACCTATGCTGCACTGCCCAAGTTTTACACTACATGTGCAACCCCCTGCCCCTCCTGAGCCATCCCACACGGTCACAGCGGCATGCTGGCGCGCCTGATGTAGAATTGGGTACGAAATCGGGCTTAATATGTAATGGGCACTCGACAGAAGAATCCAATCACCTTCTGGTGTGAGCACGGCAGTCACGAGGTTACGGAGGAGCATGGGCCAGGGCAGGCGCCGCGCTACTGTGCTGCGCACCACACCGAGGCCCAGCGGGCGCTCAATGCGTTGCGGGTGAAGGCCCACCGTAAGCGCCAGAAGGGACCGCGCACGGGCTTCGAGCGCCCACCAGGCCGGCCACGCAAGGGCTAGCTACTACAGTCGAGTTGTGCTGAAATAAGATCGTCTTTAACTTTCATTGAGGCTCACCCCGCTTTACACTTTTCCACCTCCGGAGAGCCTCGCTTCGGTAGAGAACAGCAGAGACAAAAGACTTGACACCGCTCGGCCATTGCCGCACGATCTATTCATTCATCTATTCGCCAATAATTCATTCATCTATTCCCCCGATATCTATAGTGTGTTTTCGTGAAAAACTATACCTTTCTAGACGTCACTTATAACCAATTATTAGTGACGTCGTGGGCATCCGCTGCTTGTCCATACCCCCCATTAGTCCTACCCTCCCCTAGGAACCCTAGGACCGATGAACTAGCTCACAAATGACCTTTGGGCTATGTAGCTATCAGGCTCGCCATACTATGCTTCTTAGCATCAAGAGACACCGACGGGGCACTGGCCCCCAGGTTCCCTACTGGAAAACCCACCGTAATGGCGGTTCTATGGCGAGAAACGTGCAGCTGACCAGCCGACGCCCCAGCATGGCGTCACCACTTGGGGTGACCAGCCCAAAGCCACTGACCTTGCAGCGGTCGCGCCCGAAGATGCGGCTCTGGCATTGCCCTCTGCTCTGCCACCAGTACACACCGAACGTACGCGAGGGAACAAACTTCCGCTACCAGCTTCCTAGTGTTGTCTAGGAAGACTCTAACCATTGATGAGAGGTGACCATGACTCCGTCGGTAGTCCTTATGGAGAAGCCAGGCATGAAGACGAGCTCAATCTGGAGGCGGTTGAACAGTGGGGCGCGGCGATTTCTCCCCATCGTTCTCGTTGTGGTTGCCTGGGGGTTCGTCCCTGCCAGCACGCAGGCTGCTCCTGACAAACGGGAAGCATATACCTCAGCCGCAGCATCCACGTCCACCTGCGTCGAGAAGGGCGACAGCACACGCTGTACCGATATGTCGCTGCGTGTGTTCATCAGAGACACCGGCACCGAGGTCTGCCTCACCTTCTTCACGTACGTGCTTGACGCCTCGTCTGCGCCTACGTTTGAGGACGGATGTACGCTCACGGCGACGAAGGTTTTCACCGTCGATGACAAGACCCTATCCCCGGGCATCCTGGCTCCAACAAAGGTCACGCTCACACTGGACGAGTGCATGCAGACAGAGTGTCGCCGCGAGAGTATGGTGGCAGCGACATTTACTGGATTAGGTGGCCTAACGAGCTATCCCAGTCGCAGCCAGTACAATGATGGCGCTTGCACCTATACCTTCTCGAGCAAGAGCATCGGCCGTGATGCAGCCGCGACGATCACACTGGATGGTCAATCGCTGGATATCTCGGGCTTCCTGTCCCGGTCTAAGAGCAAGACCAGCATCCAGTGCAAGACCTGAGCAGCGGCGTTTGACCAGGGCCACATCTTCGGGTGTGGCCCTTCCTCTACCCAGCACGCCCACGACCTCACCAGACGGCTCAAGACGCGCCCCCGGAAGCGAGGCGGCATCCGGGCAAGATGGTTTACAAAGTATGATTATCGGTCCACAAAAGGATTGGCAGCCCACGATCTTGTACCGCACGTTGTGCCACACGCTACGCCGCACGTTGTGCCGCACGGTGTGTCGCACGAGTGTCGTGTGCTGTAACGAGCCAGTGCTTCCGGATGCGGTAACGTGCGTGCAGCAGGGGTTGCCGACGTTAAGAGCAGCGCGGTTGCCCCTGTAGCCGATTCTCTGCCACCAGGACGCGCCGGGCACGCAAAGGCGGGCTGTTACACCCGCCTCATACTCCGACCGTGTTTGCGTGCTTTGGGGACATGCTACGATCGGGCTGGCCGATGTGCGCGCCGACGCACCCCAAGCCCGAGGGCACCGGTCACCAGTGCA
>MWWB01000117.1_pt1 | contig 16146 bp, 12 predicted proteins | sample 1047291 | NCBI WGS metagenome assembly MWWB01 (sample SAMN06349976, study PRJNA376086) | soil metagenome | isolation source: MS4-1 sample Antarctic (ecotone) soil | place: Antarctica | reverse complement strand
AGCTTTGGAACCTGCCTTTAAAATAAATATTACTATTTCTGTTTTATCTCACATACCATTGAAGAGTTTTAAAGTAGGGTATAGAGGGGCAGCAAAATCTGTATCTCGAAATACTGCTCATGTTAATGTAGACGATGGGGCAGGGGTGACTATTTAATTGCAGGATTAATATTCGGATTATTAAAAATCTACTTCTTAGGAATATAATTAATTATGCTACCACGGCTGCACTTAATATTCTATAAACCTTCCCCTTCCTTCAAATCTTTTTTCAGTTCTATTAACATTCTGATATTTCTGTTCCCACATAATTTATAGCAGCATCTTTTTTAGATTTCAAGAGTGCACTATGCTGCTATGAAAAAAGCCTTTCAACCCGACGTGCAACGGCTGCCCAATTAGCATAACAAATGTCGGTAGCAAAAAAAAACCTTCCAGCAACCAACCTCATTTGCTTTATTTGCAGTATGCTTTTCGATCCGTCAAATTCTATTTTTCAAAAGGCGGTTGCGTTTGTTAATCAAACCGGCAGGCACCTGTTTCTTACAGGTAAGGCGGGTACGGGTAAGACCACTTTTCTGAAATATATTAAAGAACACAGTGCCAAGAAAATGGCGGTGGTGGCACCTACCGGTGTGGCTGCTATTAACGCAGGCGGTGTAACAATTCATTCATTTTTTCAGTTACCGCTCGGGTCGTTCATTCCTTCGCAAAACAATAACTGGCAAACCTACGATGGCAGCATTAACAACATTCACAGCCTGTTAAAAAATATGCGTATGACTAATGCACGGCGTAATCTGAGCAAGTGGGTGGTATGAAGTACTGTAGATAGTGTTAGCAAAGAGTAAGGGAGTGTACTACAAGGCGGATGTGTTCAATGAACTGTTTGGAGAGGGAAGCCACGGCAATGTTTAAGTAAACAAACAAAAACTACTCAGTTGAAGCAGGGAATGATTAAAGGGGGAGGTTTACCAGGATGTTCATACTTTAATTTTTTTGCAATAAGCCTGGGACTAACTAAAATGGCGCGCATGTTTGTTTGGGAGCTTTGGAACCTGCCTTTAAAATAAATATTACTATTTCTGTTTTATCTCACATACCATTTAAGAGTTTTAAAGTAGGGTATAGAGGGGCAGCAAAATCTGTATCTCGAAATACTGCTCATGTTAATGTAGACGATGGGGCAGGGGTGACTATTTAATTGCAGGATTAATATTCGGATTATTAAAAATCTACTTCTTAGGAATATAATTAATTATGCTACCACGGCTGCACTTAATATTCTATAAACCTTCCCCTTCCTTCAAATCTTTTTTCAGTTCTATTAACATTCTGATATTTCTGTTCCCACATAATTTATAGCAGCATCTTTTTTAGATTTCAAGAGTGCACTATGCTGCTATGAAAAAAGCCTTTCAACCCGACGTGCAACGGCTGCCCAATTAGCATAACAAATGTCGGTAGCAAAAAAAAACCTTCCAGCAACCAACCTCATTTGCTTTATTTGCAGTATGCTTTTCGATCCGTCAAATTCTATTTTTCAAAAGGCGGTTGCGTTTGTTAATCAAACCGGCAGGCACCTGTTTCTTACAGGTAAGGCGGGTACGGGTAAGACCACTTTTCTGAAATATATTAAAGAACACAGTGCCAAGAAAATGGCGGTGGTGGCACCTACCGGTGTGGCTGCTATTAACGCAGGCGGTGTAACAATTCATTCATTTTTTCAGTTACCGCTCGGGTCGTTCATTCCTTCGCAAAACAATAACTGGCAAACCTACGATGGCAGCATTAACAACATTCACAGCCTGTTAAAAAATATGCGTATGACTAATGCACGGCGTAATCTGCTTCGTGAATTAGACTTGCTCGTTATCGATGAGGTTTCGATGGTGCGTGCCGATGTGCTCGACATGATTGATGTGGTGTTGCGACATTTTCGCCGCCAACCACTGATGCCTTTTGGTGGCGTGCAAATGCTGTATATAGGCGATCTTTTTCAACTGCCGCCTGTAATAAAAAACAATGAGTGGGAGGTGTTGCGGCAGTATTATAAAAGTCCATTCTTTTTTGATGCCCACGCATTGCAACATGCAACCCCTGTGTTTATAGAGCTAAAGAAAATCTACAGGCAAACGGATGATACTTTTATAAATATTCTAAATAACATCAGAAATAATTGCTGCACCGAAAACGATCTGCATCAATTGCACCGGCACTATAAACCCGGCTATAAACCCACCATAGAAGAAAACTATATAACCCTTACGTCGCATAATGTAAAGGCAGATACTAACAATGAAACCGAGTTGAGTAAGCTGCACTCGAAGTTGCATATTTATGAGGCGGCTATTACAGGAGAGTTTTATGAAAATATGTACCCGGTCGAAAAAAAGATTTCACTTAAGGAGGGTGCACAAATCATGTTTATAAAAAATGATAAAGGCGAAGTGAGAAGATATTATAATGGCAAGATCGGCACCATCAGGAAGATTGACAGCGAAAAAATTCTTGTATCGTTCCCCAACGAGAACGCAGAGCTTGAACTGGAAACGGAAATATGGAAGAACTTGCGGTATAATTACAACAAAGAAAGTGATAACATTGAAGAAGAGGAACTGGGAACGTTTAGACAATATCCTATTCGCCTCGCCTGGGCAATTACCATCCATAAAAGCCAGGGACTAACCTTTGACAAAGCTATTATAGATGCAGGCCATTCGTTTGCGCCGGGGCAGGTATATGTAGCGCTCAGCAGGCTAACTACTATAGAAGGTCTTATACTATACAGCCGCATTCAACCTCACTGCATCAGCACCGATTCGAGGGTTTTGGAATTTGTAAAAAACGAAATGCAGGAAGATGCGTTGCAGCAAGTGCTGGAGCAGGAGCAAAAGATATACGTTCGTCAAATGTTGCGGGAGGGCTTCAACTGGAATAAGGTGGCGGAAGCAATCAATGTTCATTACGATAGTTATGAGCACCGTCAGATTCCAGATAAAAATAAATGCATTGAATGGGCAAAGCAGTTACTGGATGCAGTAACTGGTCAACAATCAATAGCTAATTCATTTACAAAGAAATTAGAATGGTTGTTTGCTGATTGCGAAGCAGATGGCTACAACAAATTGCTTGAAAGAACGGAAGCGGCTTCCGAATATTTTATTAAAGAAATTGAGGAGCAACTTTTTAAGCCTTTGAAGAAACATGTTGATGAAGTGAAGAATAAATCGAAGATGAAAAAGTATGTAAAGGAATTGGAAGGTTTGAAATTATTGATTGAACGAAAGAAGCAGCAAGTGCAGGAAGCATTGCAGCTTGCTACCGCATTGCATCAATCCATAAACATAGATGAGCTATTGCAATTAGTGGAAGCGCAGCAAAAGCCAAAGGCATTGCAAGTATCCGAGAGCCGGGCTGACTTACAAAAAAGAGAGAAGATGGCGAAAGGCGATACACAAAAGATAAGCCTGCAAATGTTTAAAGAAGGAAAGGCAGTTAGTGAAATTGCTGCAATACGTAATCTGGCAAGGGCCACGATTGAAGGACATCTTGCCACGTTCATTACTTCGGGTTTAGTAGATGTACTGGAGCTTGTATCGAAAGAAAAGTTAGAGGCAATTGAAAAGATGATTGGTGAAAATCCTGAAAGCCTTTCTTCGGAAATAAGAGAAAAATCGGGCAGCGAATTTTCGTATGGCGAGATAAGAGCGGTGATGAAATGGAGGGAATGGAAGAGCTTTAAAAGCTGAGATATTATGAAGAGCCTGGGTATATTGTTTCAATTGATAACTTTTTGCCTTTGGCCGTCAAAAGTCCTGTTAGCGATGAGCGTCAACACCGGCAACAAAAACTGAAATATCATGAGGAGCTTTTAAGCCACTTGCGAAAAATAAATTCCTGCGTCTCTTTTAAGTTACCAAAAACATGTCTGTTCTGTGTCATGTTGAGCTTGTCGAAGCCTTGATGAACATAGTGCATATGCTGAACAACCCTTATCAATTCAACGCGACTACCACTCCTTGTTATTTACTTAAGGTTTAAGCTTAAACCTAAGGAACTGTTGTGTATCGCACCTCTTATATCATCTCAATCGCCTTCTGCACACCATGCCTTTCAATATTGATCAAATGCTTTGTAACTGCTTCATTCAAACCTTCTACCTCGTTTAAATCTCTCTTCCAGTTCTTTTGATAGCCTAATACTTCTGTTACTACATTTTTTACAGCAGCATCGCTTCCATCACTTTTCGACCATGCATTTTTTAAAAGTTCCAATGCGGCTGCATCATCATTCAATGCTATGTCTTCGTTACCACGTTTGCCTTTATAAAATGCTATAGTTGCAGCAAGTGAAAAAGCAAGCCTTTGCGGAACAGTTCCCTTTCTCTTTACATATTCAAGTATGGAAGGCAACACCCGGGTTTCAAATTTAGACCAGCTATTTAGTGCAATACTCATCAACTGGTGCTTTATGTAAGGATTGCGGAAACGGTCGATTACTTCATTTGAAAATTGTTCCAGTTCTTCTTTTGGCAGATCAAGTGTCGGTACAATTTCTTCGAAAACCTCATCTCTTAAAAACTTGCCAACCACAGGATGTTCAACAGATTCTCTTACAGTATCGATACCATATAAGTATGCTACAGGAACTAGTGCCGTATGCGCTCCATTTAAGATTCTAACTTTTCGTGTACGGTATTGTGTCAGGTCTTTTACATACTTAACATCTAAACCTATTGAAGGAAATGGCAATTCTTCTTTTAGTTCTTCGGAGGCTTCAATTACCCAAAGATGAAAATGCTCACCTTCTACAACCTGCTTGTCTTCATAACCTAATTCTTCTGTTATTTCTGCAATACGCTCTTTGGGATAACCGGGAACGATACGGTCAACCAATGTATTACTGAAAGTGCATGCTGTGTTTAACCATTTTATAAAGCCTTCATCAAGATTCCATTTTTCAGCTAACTGAAGAATAATTCTTTTAAGATTGTCACCGTTCTTATCAATCAGCTCGCAAGGAATAACATGTACGCCTTTTGAAGCATCCCCATTAAAAGTCTTGTACCTGTGGTGTAACCATACAGCAAGCTTGGCAGGAAATGAATTCGGAGGAGTATCAGTGGGCTTGTCATTTTCCTCAAATGCAATTCCGGCTTCTGTTGTATTGGAAACTACATAACGCATATCATGGCCCTCAGCAGTTTGCAGATAAGTATGGAAATCCTTGTAAGGATTAATGCCGCGGCTTATAACGTCTATCGTTTCGTGTGTGCTTTCAGGCTTGCCATTTTTAAGTCCGCTAAGGTAAAGTGTGTAAAGTCCATCCTGTTCGTTCAGCATGTTCACCATACCCTTATCAATCGGTTGAACAACCACGACAGAACCATTAAAACTTGCTTTTTTATTAAGCTCATAAAACATCCAGTCAACAAATGCACGAAGGAAGTTACCTTCTCCAAATTGTAAAACTTTTTCAGGGTACCTTTTAGCGCTTGTAAATGTGCTTCTGCTTAATTGCATAAATGTTTTGTTTAAATGTTTGTTAGGAGTAGGGGTAGGTTTTGAGGTGAGGTGTAAGGTTCGAGAGGTTTGAAAGTTAAGGTTCAAGAGGAGTAGAGTGTGAGGTTTAAGAGGCTTACAGTGTAAGGGCCTTTTACCACATAACGTGTTTGCATAGTAAAAGTTTCTTTTAGGAAGGCACTACAAATTCTACTATACCCGATACAAGCTTTCGGTCTTATGCCTATGCTTTAGGCTTTAAGCGTTCTGCCTGCACTTTCCGCCTTAAACCTCAAACCTGTTCTAAAGTTTTACTTTTACAACAAGCTTCTTAATTGGTCCTTCGCCAATCTGCGGAGCATGAACATCTTCAGGATAAAAGATAGCGAACTGGCCTGCCTGCAAAGTGAAATATGTATCAGGTTTATTGCTGAAGAAAGTAACATCTTTTTCAGCATTATATTCTCCAACAGGTGTAGAAACTCTTTCTCTTGCGCTCCATCCTATTTGTTCTTTTCCTTTAGGGCAAACTTGTATGTCGAGCCAGTTATTATGGGCTTCAAATTTTGCATCTTCACGGGTATAGCCATCTTTTTCAGAAACAGATGCATGAAGTTCAGGTCCGTCAATTGGATATTTACCCACCTGAATAGTTTCTAAGTTTTGGCTTTTAATAAATTCAAAAGCTTTTGCAAAGCGTGGGTGAAGATTGATGTACTTATCTGCGTTGGATAGGGAGTCTAATATCATGGCAATGAGGTTTAATGAGTGAGTAGTTTTTTTAAACCACTAAGGCACGAAGGGCACTAAGATTCACAAAGTTTTCTTAGTGTTTCTTTGTGTTCTTAGTGTCTTAGTGGTTCAACTTTACAAGGCTTTATCTCTGAACACGTCCTGAGGCATCCCCCTTCATAAGGTCTTTTACTTCAGATAATGTAGCATGATTAAGATCACCGGGAATGGTATGTTTTATTGCAGAAGCAGCCACGCCAAACTCAGCAGCATCTTTCATCGCCATGCCTGTAACCAGGCCATAAATAAATCCGCTGGCAAATGAATCGCCGCTGCCTACACGATCAATAATACGTACTTCATATTGTCTTGTATGATAGAATTCATTACCATCATACACTAACGCGCTCCATCCGTTATCAGATGCACTGTGGCTTTCTCTTAAAGTAGATGCGATGTATTTAAAGCCAAACTTATCTTTCATTTGTTGAAACACACTCTTATAACCTTCAAGGTTTAATTCACCTTTGGTAATATCAGTTCCCTCTGATTGAAAACCAAGAGTTGTATCAGCATCCTCTTCGTTGCCAATACATACATCTACATACTGGCAGAGTTTTGTCATTACTTCACGGGCCTTTTCTTTACTCCATAATTTCTTGCGGTAGTTAAGATCAATACTTGTTGTAATACCTTTTGCTTTTGCAGCTTTTAACGCAGCTTCGGCAAGCGCAGCAGACTTATCGCTTAAAGCAGGAGTAATACCAGTAGTATGAAACCAATCTGCTCCATCCAATATTTTATCAAAGTCAAATTCACTTATATCAACATCTGCAATAGATGCGCCGGCACGGTCGTATACAACCTGCGATGCACGCATTGAAGCACCTGTCTCTAAAAAATAAATACCCAATCTTTGTCCGCCACGGGCAATATATTGGGTGTCGACACCATAACGGCGTAAATGATTTATGGCAGATTGACCAATAGGATTGTTTGGAACCTTCGTAACAAAAGTGCCGTTCTCGCCATAGTTACAAATAGCAGCGGCAACGTTTGCTTCGCCACCACCATAGGTAACATCAAAGCTATCGGACTGTACAAATCTTTTGAAATCAGGAGTAGATAAGCGTAGCATTATTTCTCCAAGTGTTACAACTTTTTTAGCCATCGTTAAATATGAATTTTTAAAACAGGTGAAAAGATTTTGGTTACAGATATTTTTTATAAGGGACGAAGGTCACAAAAAATAGAAAACCAAAACATAAAAAAGATTATTTTATTTAAAAAATACGATAATGAGGACATGAAGATTTCAAGTGAATATTTTATAGCTGCATACTTGTATGTTCTTAATTTATACCAAAGATAAAAGAACAACTAAGTTTACCCCTGAGTATGATGCAAGAAGTAATTTACTTCCCGGATAGGAAGGCATTTTATTGATATAGCAAAATTGCTTCGTTGTTCCTGCTTATAATGACAAGGGGCTTTTTTCAAACGTACAATTACAGATTTTCTTTAGTTAATGACATTCACTGTTTATAATTATTCTGCATTGTAACTTCGCTCTCAAACATTTTAAAAACTGTCAAAAAACAAAACTATATGAATAAGAAATCAGAGATACTCAATTTGATAACAAGCCAGGGCATGTTGCCATTGTATTTTTATAAAGACACCGAAGTTACACTTAGCGTACTAAGAAGTTTATACAATGCAGGGGTAAGAACAGTTGAATATACCAACAGGGGCGAAGCTGCTTTAAAGAATTTCAGGGAAATGAAAAAGGTTTGTGATAGCGAGTTGCAGGGAATGTATCTCGGAGTGGGAACCATAAAAAATGCAGAAGCCGCACAGGCATTTATTGATGCAGGCGCTGACTACATTATAAGCCCCGGTTTAGTTGAAGATGCTGCCCGGGTAGCAGATAAGAATGACATGCTTTGGGTGCCGGGTTGTATGACACCAACAGAAATAATAAAAGCTGAGCAATTAGGCGCCAAACTGGTAAAATTATTTCCGGGCAATCTTTTAGGACCAGGGTTTTTATCGGCAATAAAAGAATTGTTTCCAAACTTGTTGTTTATGCCAACAGGCGGAGTTGATTTAAGCAAAGAAAATATTGGTGGCTGGTTTAAAGCAGGCGTTTGTGCAGTAGGGATGGGAAGTAAGCTTATAAGTAAAGAATTGCTTGAACAGAAAGATTATGCCAAAATCCAATCGTTAACAACAGAGGTTATGAATACTATCAACTCGCTAAAACAATAATAAGAATTTATGTCAACCCAAACGATTGCAGCAACTGGTGAAAAGGTTGGAAAATACAGGTGGACTATAGTTGCATTACTCTTTTTTGCTACCACAGTAAACTATTTAGACCGCCAGGTTTTAAGTCTGCTGCAGCCCACACTTGCCGAAAAATATAATTGGACAAATAATGATTACGCCAACATCACCTCTGTTTTCCAATTTATGTACGCTATTTCCATGCTTTTTGCCGGCCGCTTTATTGATAGGTTAGGCACTAAGGCGGGATATACATGGGCAATTATTATCTGGTCGATCGGTGCATTAATCCATGCTGCTGCTATACCAATGGGTGAAACTTTTAATGTGGTTTTAGGTTTGGCCGGTATTTCTGCCCTTTCCGTTTCAGTGGTAGGTTTTATGATAGGGCGTGTTGTACTGGCTTTAGGTGAGGCAGGAAATTTTCCTGCAGCTATAAAGGCGACGGCAGAATATTTTCCTAAAAAAGAAAGATCGTTTGCAACAGGTATTTTCAACTCAGGCGCCAATGTTGGCGCTATTCTCGCCCCGCTTACTGTACCCTGGATTGAAGTTAACTGGGGCTGGGAAGCAGCATTTATTGTTGTAGGAGCAATTGGATTTTTATGGTTGATTTTCTGGTTATTTTTTTACGAAAAACCCGAAAAACAAAAGCGTTTATCTGCTGCTGAACTCGATTATATTAACAGCGATAAAGATGAGGTAGTTAGTAAAGAAGTGCTGAAAGAAGCCGGCCCTGATGCCGCTGCAGCAGTTGTGCCGGAACCTGCAGTTGAAAAAGTTCCATGGGTTAAATTATTGGGCTTCAGACAAACATGGGCTTTTATATTTGGTAAATTTATGACTGATGGTGTCTGGTGGTTTTTTCTTTTCTGGCTACCAGCCTATTTAAAGGCTCAATATGGAATGGAAAAAACAGAAATCATTCTACCATTAACTGTGCTTTACAGCATGACGATGTTTGGAAGTATTGGAGGAGGCTGGTTTCCGGTTCATTATATGAAGAAGGGCTTGTCTGCTTACGATGCACGAATGAAAGCCATGTTTGTAATAGCATTAATTCCTTTGGTGGTATTGGCAGCACAACCTTTGGGCGGCATCAGCTTCTGGATGCCCGTACTTTTAATAGGTATTGGTGCTTCTGCACACCAGGCCTGGTCGGCAAATATTTTTACGACCGTGTCTGATATGTTTCCTAAAAAAGCAATAGGATCGGTAGTTGGTATGGGTGGTATGGCAGGAGGTATCGGAGGTGTTTTGGTTTCAAAAACAGGCGGAGCTTTATTTGATCATTACAAAGCTTTAGGTCATATTCAAACCGGTTATACTATTATGTTTTCTTTTTGTGCCGTTGCTTATATTATTGCATGGGTGGTAATGAAAGCACTTGTGCCTAAAATGAAACCTGTGGAAATATAAAATAAGATCCGGTCGGCTTAGGATAACCCCTTTATTAGCAACATTGGATTAAACTCCTGCCTGGCATATGGTGAGCGAACAAGGCAAGGTTGCAAACGTTAAGAAACAGAAAAATACTGAACGACCAGAACGCAGGTCTTGCTCTAAAAACATATTTGCTTCCTCAAGACCCGGCTTCAAAGTCAGGTTTAATACTAATGTAAAAAATAAACTTTTTAGTATTCGTAATGCACAGTTAAGATGAAAAATATTTATTTAGTTAGATGCAGAATATATTTTTCTTTGAAGAATTCTTCCTGAAATATTTCTTCTATACTCATTATCGCCGGTCGAAGCCCGCTCTGTGAAATCTCCTCCGCGAGGTCTCCGCCTTTCAGGCATATAAGTCCGTTTGCGAATTGATGCTGATAACCTTTTTTTATTAATGGCTTCCCCCAATACCACAAATCCTTCAGAGGTGCAACGGCACGTGACACCACAAAATCAAATTGACGGTTCTTAATTTCTTCAACTCTGATGTGTTGAGTACTTATATTGCTTAACCCAATTGCTTCTTTTACACCTTCGATTACTGTAAGTTTTTTGTTTATGCTGTCCACTAAGTGAAAGTGTACGTCAGGAAAATATATAGCAAGTGGCACACCAGGAAAACCTCCGCCTGTACCAATATCAATCACCTGGGTGCCGGGTTTAAAGTTAATAACCGTTGCAATAGCAAGTGAATGCAGCACATGCTTTAAGTAAAGGCTTGCAATATCTTTTCGCGAGATAACATTTATTTTATTATTCCAATCATTATACAATTCCTGTAATGCAGCAAATTGGTGCAATTGCTTTTCAGTAAAATCAGAAAAATATTTCAGAATTAATTCCATTTCTTGTTAGGGCGTTTAAACAAAGCAGGCAGAAACATGAGGTAATAAACGCACATCCACATATCAAATAAAACAAACATTGGGAAAAGGTCTGCCTCATTCAATTTCTTCATTGTTTTATTAAAAATAATTGCCTGTGCACTCAGCCGTATACAGAAAAACAAAAGTGCAAGCTTCCAACTATAAAAGAGCGCAGCAACGGTTAACGGATATATTAAAAATTGGGTGGCCGAATACAAGCCTAATAAAAGCCGATGCTTTTTCTTGTAATATTTAGCGGTGGAATAGTGGCGGTATTTTTGGTTAAGCCAATTCTCCCAGGTTCTTTTAGGTTCGCTTAAAGTATGCGCCTGAGGATCGATAACAATATTTGTATTTGTTTTAGTAGCTGCAGCATTGATAAACAAATCATCATCTCCACCCGGAATTTGGCTGTAAGACGAAAAGCCGTTACTGCGGAGAAAAACTCCTTTTTTATAGCTTAAATTTCTTCCCACCCCCATGTAAGGCATGCCTGCCAAAGCATAACTTAAATATTGCAAAGCTGAATGAAAAGTTTCGAACCGGATAATTTTATTGAGTATTCCCGGAGCTTTATGATAGGCGCCATAACCTAAAACTATCTCTGTGCCATCATTAAAACCGTCCTGCATAATTTTTATCCAGTTGTCGCTTGCGGGAACGCAGTCTGCATCGGTTAATAATAATGTTTCATACCGGGCCGCTTTTATTCCCATGCTTAATGGAAATTTTTTGCCCGTTGTTAGCCTGGCTTCCTGTTTTAATTTTAGCGGGTTAAGAATTTTGAATGCTCTCTGCAGTTCTTCAATAACATATTTAGAATCGTCGGTAGAGTTATCGTCTACTAAAATCACTTCGTGCGTAGTCTTATAGGTTTGCACTAACACTCCCGGCAAATTCTTGAGAAGATTTTTTGCTTCATTTTTTGCACACACAATTACCGATACAGGTTGCTCCTGGCTATTCAATTTCTGTTTGGGTTTATAAAATGCAAGCCTGCTAAAAATAACCAGATAATAGGCAAGCTGGATTAATGTAACTATGAACAGTAATATAATAATAGCCTCACTCCAATGCTTCAATATCATAATCCGGCAAAAATAGGTGTTGAGCGTACTTAACTATTTCAAAAGTTTATATGTGGAAAATTTGTTGAACAGCAAATAGTGATTATGAAGATTAAAAAAGAGATACCCAATCCGAATTAAACTTCAGTATCCCGTGGTTTGATTGCCCGTTAAACTACACCTGTTCCTGTTAACTCAGCAGGTTTACAGCAGATGCAAAACAAGTTAAGCATGAATAGAAACTTTCGATTGAAATAGTACTTTTGCCGCTTATGCCCTCATTACAATTTCAACTGCAGCATACCCAGGAAAATTCGAAAGCAAGAGCCGGAAAAATAACTACTGACCGCGGTGAAATTGAAACACCCATTTTTATGCCGGTGGGCACCGTTGGGAGTGTGAAAGCGGTTACGCAGCAGCAGTTGTATAGGGATGTAAAAGCACAAATAATACTTGGCAATACTTATCATCTGTATTTACGTCCGGGCTGTGAAGTTTTAGAAGCAGCAGGAGGTTTGCATACATTAATGGGATGGCATAAACCAATACTTACCGATAGCGGGGGATACCAGGTTTTTTCGTTAGCAGCCAACAGGAAGATTACAGAAGAAGGAGTAATGTTTCAATCCCATATTGATGGTAGCCGGCATTTGTTTACACCGGAAAAAGTAATGGATATTGAACGCACAATTGGCGCCGATATTATCATGGCTTTTGATGAATGTCCTCCATACCCCAGCGAATATAAATATGCAAAAGATAGTATGGCTCTTACCCATCGTTGGGTCGACCGCTGTTTTCAGCATTTTAATAATACGCCCGGTAAATACGGTTTCACGCAAAATCTTTTCCCAATTGTGCAGGGTGGAACGTATGAAGACTTGCGTATTGCCTCATGTGAATATATCGCCGGTAAGAATGCTGCGGGTAATGCAATAGGCGGTTTAAGTGTTGGCGAACCTATGGAAATGATGTATGATTTCACTGCGCTATGCTGTGAACATCTGCCGCAAAATAAACCCCGTTATTTAATGGGCGTCGGTACACCCTGGAATATTTTGGAATGTATCCACTTAGGTATAGATATGTTTGATTGTGTAATGCCTACACGTAACGGAAGAAACGGAATGTTGTTTACCACGCAAGGGATAATCAACATAAAGAACAAAAAATGGGAAAAGGATTTTTCAGTGATTGATGCCGGCTTGGCTAACGAAATAAGTACTTATTACTCTAAAGCTTACCTCCGGCATTTGTTTGCAGCAAACGAAATATTAGGTCTTCAATTAGCCAGCATACATAATCTTGCTTTTTACCTTTGGCTGGTAACGGAAGCCAGGAAACACATTTTACAGGATAGCTTTGTAAGTTGGAAAAACAATATTCTTCCCACTATACAACAAAGGCTATAAGTAAGACTGCGCATTTCTTATACTCATTTTGGGTATAAGAAAAAACCTATCCTTTTGTTATTCACTTTATTGCGGAATAGATGATTTTGAATAACTATATCTTAAATTCACTTTGAGTTATTTTAATTTCTATGAAACCAATAACTCTACATCCATTTTCTAATGGATGTTTTGCTGACTGGCCTTTTTAAATATTTCGGCCTGCATAAAATTTATACATTTCAATAGCCCTAAACCTTACACTATAATCTCCTTAACTTAACAAGTTATTTCAAAGTCTGTCCACACTTCCGTCTATCTTTGAGCATCCCGATTTTGCAGCATGAAAAAAATAGACTGGTACATACTCCGGAGTTTAATTACAACCTTCTTTTTTTCACTTCTTCTTTTACTTTCTATCACTATTGTTATTGACATCAGCGAAAAAACAGACGACTTTGGAAAATCTGGATTGACTGTTATACAAATTATTCGTCAATATTATTTTGGTTTTATCCCTCATATTTTAGCCTTGCTTTTTCCGCTGTTTGTATTTATCGCCGTTATTTTTTTTACCAGTAAGATGGCAGGAAGAAGCGAAGTGATTGCAGTGCTGGCAAGCGGCACAAGTTTTAATCGTTTTTTGCGGCCTTTCCTTTTAAGTGGTCTTGTACTGGCAGGTATTTTATGGCTTGCTAACCGTTACGTTGTTCCGAAAGCGAACGAAATTTTCAGTGCTTTTCAGTCTAATTATATTGATGCTAATTCTACTTATGATCCATTAGTTTCAAAGCGGAGCAATTTATATATACGGATAGATTCGTTTCGTTATGCAGGTGTTAATTACGATACTGCTGCCAAAAGGGGAACGGGGTTTTTTATGCAGCATGTAACCGGTAATAAAATTGACTATAACTTAAGAGCAGAAACAATTAGATGGGACACTGCCGGCAAAAAATGGATGTTAGATAACGTGATTGAAAGATGGCTGAACGGGCTGAACGAAAAGGTAATTATGACCCCTACAAAAACAATGGATTTCAATTTTAAGCCTTTCGATCTTAAGCGAGACAAGTATGCAAAAGATAGATTAATTACACCTGAACTAGATCAGTTTATAAAATTAGAAGAATTGCGCGGCTCCGAAGGTTTAAATGCATTAAAGGTAGAACGTTACCGCCGCGATGCAACTCCGGCATCCGTTATTTTGCTTACCCTTATTGGTGCAGTTGTAGCAAGCCGTAAAGTTCGTGGAGGAAGTGGTGTACACCTTGCTATTAGTTTTATTACTGCTGCATTATTTATTTTAACTGATCGCTTCTCTACCATCTTTTCTACTAAAGGAAGTCTGCCTCCGCTAATTGCAGCCTGGGCACCTAACGTTATCTTTTCTTTTGTTGCTTTGTGGTTTTATAAAAAAGCCCCGAAGTAATTCAGGCAAATGGGGCTTCAACTTTCATTCAAACTTTTTGCTGTAGTACTAAGTTGTTTTACCTTTACGCATCTCGCTTAACGTATTGTTTTTGAGATAAAAAGAAAAGAAATTCCACAAAATTAAAAACTTCTTCTTATGGGTATATTAAAAGACAGGTTTAAGGCCAAAGCAGATGCCACCAACGTTGAGATAAAAGAACTTTTAAAACAACACGGAAGCAAAAAGATAGGCGAAGTAACCCTATCACAAATTTACCAGGGAATGCGTGGAATAACAGGCCTGGTTACAGAAACGAGCTTGCTCGATGCCCAGGAAGGAATTCGTTTCAGAGGTTATACAATACCTGAGTTGCAGGCAAAATTGCCAAAGGCTGAAGGAGGAAGCGAGCCTTTGCCTGAAGGTTTATTTTACCTGATGTTAATTGGTGACTTACCGTCAGAAAGTGATGTAGATCATATAACTGCTGTGTTGCAACGACGCAGTCATGTACCTAATCATGTGTTTGCTACTATAGATGCATTGCCGCTTACCACACATCCTATGACGATGTTTGTTACGGGTATTATGGCATTGCAAACCGAGAGTAACTTTGCCCGCTCTTATGCAAAAGGAATAAATAAAAAGGATTATTGGGATTGTACCTTTGATGACTCAATGGACCTTATTGCACGTCTGCCGCGCATTGCTGCATATATATATCGCCGTAAGTATAAAAACAACCAACACATACAACCCGACGGTTTGCTGGATTGGGCTGGTAACCTTGCACACATGATGGGCTACGACGACGAAACGTTTCATGAACTTATGCGTTTATATATGACCATTCATGCAGATCATGAAGGTGGAAACGTAAGTGCACATGCGACCCACCTCGTTGGTTCGGCTTTAGGTGATGCTTATCAAAGTTTTGCCGCCGGTATGAATGGGTTAGCCGGCCCTCTGCATGGTCTTGCCAACCAGGAAGTAATAAAGTGGATATTTGAAATGCGTGAAGAGTTAGGAAGTGAGAGCCCTTCAAAAGAACAGATAGAGGATTATGTTCAAAAAACATTAAAGGCAGGTAAAGTTGTTCCTGGGTATGGCCATGCTGTTCTTCGTAAAACCGATCCTCGTTTTACTGCCCAAATGGAATTTGGTAAAAAACATATGCCGGACGATCCTTTAGTACAAACCGTTTGGAACATCTACGAAGCAGTGCCTCCAATCCTTCAATCTTTAGGTAAAATAAAAAATCCGTGGCCTAATGTTGACGCTCACAGCGGCGCTTTATTAGTTCATTATGGCATGTTGGAGTATGAGTTCTATACTGTGTTATTTGGAGTAAGCCGGGCGTTAGGTGTACTGGCAAGCCTTTGTTGGGACAGAGCTTTAGGCTTACCTCTTGAACGGCCCAAAAGCGTAACTACGCAA
>MWWB01000116.1_pt1 | contig 16146 bp, 13 predicted proteins | sample 1047291 | NCBI WGS metagenome assembly MWWB01 (sample SAMN06349976, study PRJNA376086) | soil metagenome | isolation source: MS4-1 sample Antarctic (ecotone) soil | place: Antarctica | reverse complement strand
GTATCACATAATAGCAGTAGGGTTGTCCGCCATTATTTTTATAATAATCCTGATGATAATCTTCTGCTGGGTAAAAATTTTTTATTGCGGAAATTTCGGTAACGATAGGCTTATCCCATGCTCCACTTTTATTTAGTTCAGCCTTGTACTTCTCTGATTTTTCTTGTTGTTCAGGAGTATGATAAAAAATAGCACTCCGGTATTGAGGCCCTACATCATTGCCCTGCCTGTTTAAGGTTGTAGGATCATGAGTTTGCCAAAAGATTTCCAGTAATTCATCAAAAGTGATTTTGGCTTTGTCATACATGATATTTAAACATTCAGCATGCCCCGTTGTTTTTGCGCAAACTTCCTCATAAGTTGGATTAACTACATGTCCGCCGCTATAGCCACTTGTAACTTCAACTACACCTTCTAATTGTTGAAAGATGGCTTCCGTACACCAAAAGCAACCTGTTCCAAAAGTTGCTGTGTCTAAACTTTGAGGGGAGGTATTTTGGCTGGCCATGATATTTGTTTTAATTGATGTTTCTTTTTGAGCACATGAAAATAGTGTGCACAAAGTAAATAAAGAAGCAATGCTGAAATAAAGCATAGTAAATATATTGGTTTTCATTAACGCAAAGATAGAGTCAATAGATTTTGCAGATTACTCTTATAGTCATTTTTAACAGATAAAATAAACATAGTGAATAGTCAACAAGTCACTATGTCAATTACCAATATCTCCTTCATCTTTATCTTTGCCGCTTAAGTAAATTCATTTAAAGACAGGCATGAAACTTTTTCCGGAATCAGCTACATATCAACTTGAGTTTGACAAAATAAAAGCGTCGCTTGCCGCACATTGTAAAACTGAATATGCAAAAAATAAGGCAGAGAATTTACGTATTCATACCAAAAAGGAATTTATTGAGCCACAACTGCAACAAACACATGAATATAAATTACTGCTGCAAAATCATCTGCTCTTTCCTGATGATCATTTTTTTAACCTTAGCAAAGAAATAAAATTATTAGGTATAGAGGGAGCAGTGTTGAACGGCGATGAGCTGTTGCAAATAAAAAAACTAACTGGGAATATCCGCCAGCTTTTTAGATGGTTTGATTCGGAAAGAAGAATAGCCTATCCTGCATTGGCGTTAGTCACTAAAGAAACTTATTACGAAAAAAAAATTATTGAACTAATTGATGAAGTTTTGGATGAAACCGGAAATGTAAAAGACAATGCCTCAGAAAATTTAGCTTCAGTCAGGTCAACTTTGTATAAAAAACGAAATGAACTTAGAAGAGTATTTAATAAATTGGCAGCAAGGTTAAATAAGGAGGGCTACCTCGCTGATATTGAGGAAAGCTTTATGAATGGAAGGAGAGTGCTGGCAGTTTTTGCTGAGCAAAAAAGGATGGTTAAAGGCATTTTGCATGGAGAAAGTGATAGCCGGCGCACTTCATTTATTGAACCTGAAGAAACCACTGATCTTAACAATGATATTTATTCTCTGGAAACTGATGAAAGACGTGAAGTGTACAAAATTTTACAGTTGCTTACTTCTAGATTAAGTGCCTATACCGGGCTATTAAAAACTTATCATAATATTTTAGGAGAGTTTGATTTTATAAAAGCCAAGGCCAGGTTGGCTATTGATACAGGGGGCAACTATCCAACACTGCATGACAAAGCCTTTTTGAAATTGGAAAACGCCTATCATCCGTTATTGTATTTGTATAATAAAAAATCAGGTAAACCAACAATACCGGTAAGTATAAGGCTTGATGATAAAAACAGGATACTGGTTATCAGCGGACCCAATGCAGGGGGCAAAACGGTCACTTTAAAAACTGTTGGCTTACTTCAAATGATGATCCAGAGTGGGTTATTGGTATCGTGCAGCCATGATAGCGAGTTTGGGATATTCAGGCAATTGATGATACATATTGGAGATACACAAAGTATTGAATTTGAGTTAAGCACTTACTCATCTCACTTAAGAAACATGAAATATTTTATGGAAAACGCCAATGGTAAAACCTTATTCTTTATTGACGAGCTTGGTAGCGGAAGTGATCCTAACCTGGGTGGCGCTTTTGCAGAAGTGATCATGGATGAACTTGCAAAAAAACATTCGATGGGTATAGTTACCACCCATTATTTAAATTTAAAAGTGATGGCTAATAAAGTGCCGGGAATTTTGAATGGGGCAATGGCTTTTGATGAAAGCAACCTAAGGCCTTTATATAAGTTAATTACAGGAAAACCAGGCAGCTCTTATACTTTTTCAATTGCTGAGCGCATTGGCTTGCATCCTTCATTAATTAACAAGGCTAAACAACTGGTAGATGAAGGTCACTTCAGTCTGGATAAACTTTTGAACCGGACAGAACAGGATCTTCAAAAAATTGATATGGATAAAAAAGAGCTTACACACTTATTAAGAGAAAACGAGCGCCTTAAAAAAGAAATGGAAACACTTATGAATACAGAGCGTCACCGGCAACAGGTTGAACTCTTAAAACATCAGAATAAAATATCTGAAGAAAAATTAAATGATCTTAGAGATCTGGAGCGCAAATTAAAATCGTTGGTGATTGAGTGGCGTAAAACAGAAAACAAAGCTGAAGTAATTAAATTGATGCAATCTTTACTTTTTAAACAAAAAGAAAATCAGGCACAGGAAAAACAGCAAAAAAAATTTGATACAAAATTTGTAGAAACAGGAGAGGAAATTAATCTCGGTGACAAGGTTAAAATGAAGAATAACCGCCAGGTTGGTATTGTAAAAGAGATAAGAGGTAAAAAGGCAATTATTCAAATCGGCGTAATGCCTATAAATGTAGACATGACGGATCTTATTGCTGTAAGAGAAAAAGTGGATAATTTTAAAGCATAAATGGCAACACTAGGCAAAGTTTTAGGGTAATAACGTGAGCCATTGCACAATCATACAGCAATTGACATTCAATCTAAACAAAAACTAGTTTAATTTGTTTCAAAACAAAAATTATAATCATGGGAAATATAGAGAATTTATCTTTTAAAGATGCTACTGCCAAAATAAAGGAAATAGCAGAGGCAGCCGACATTTGCATGTTTACGACTGCCTTAACACAGCTTCCATTGAGCACGCGGCCAATGAGTACCCAGAAGGCTGACGATGAAGGAAACCTGTGGTTCTTCAGTGAAAATAACAGCGATAAAAATGAACATATAGAAGCTGACAACCGTGTACAGTTGTTTTATGCGAATAAAGGCAATTATGAATTTTTAAGTGTTTATGGAATCGCAGAGATTTCTACAGATAAACAAAAGATCGAAGAATTATGGACTCCTATGGTTAAAACCTGGTTTCAGCAAGGTAAAGATGATCCATCATTAACCATTATAAAAGTAGTACCGCAGGATGCTTACTATTGGGATACAAAAAATAATAAATTGATTTCTCTCATAAAAATTATGGCATCGGTGGCAACCGGTAAAACCATGGATGATGGGATAGAAGGGAAGTTAAGTGTATAGATTTTTTTAGGCTGCTTTACCTAATCTCCCGCATTTCTTTCATCGGTAATATTGATTGCCGCTACAACTTAATAGCATTTTGCCTGTTGCAAATAAAAATCGTATTTCGTTAGTTAAACAGATTTTTTGCAGCTTTCAATCATCATAGTAAATTATAATGTTAAATACTTTCTAGAATTGTGCCTGTGTTCAGTAGTTAAGGCAATGCACAATATTCAAGCGGAAATTTTTGTAGTAGATAACAATTCAACAGATGAAAGTAACCTCTTCTTTAAAGAAAAATTTAATGGCGTTAAGTTTATCTGGAATAAAACAAATTTGGGTTTTGCAAAAGCTAATAACGCCGCCTTGCCTTTTGCAAAAGGTAAGTATATTTTATTTTTGAATCCTGATACGATTGTTGCCGAAGATTGCTTTATAAAATGTATTACTTTTTTTGATTCTCAAGTTGATGCAGGCGCTTTAGGGGTACATATGATTGATGGATCAGGCAAATTTTTGAAAGAAAGTAAGCGGGCTTTTCCATCTCCCCTAACCTCGCTTTTTAAACTTTCTGGATTAACAAAAATGTTTCCCCGCTCCAAGCTATTTGCACGGTATTACCTGGGAAGTCTTAATGAAAATGAGAACACTGAAGTGGATGTACTTGCCGGAGCTTTTATGATGATACCAAAAAAAATTATTGATAGCTTAAGTGGTTTCGATGAGTCATTTTTTATGTATGGCGAAGACATTGATCTAAGCTTCAGAATACAAAAGCTAGGGTACAAAAATCTTTATTTTGCAGAAACCACCATTGTACACTTCAAAGGAGAAAGTTCCAAAAAAGACAGTCTTAATTATGTGAAAGTGTTTTACAGCGCAATGAGCATTTTTGTAAAGAAACATTATGGTGGTAGGAAAGCAAAATTTTTTAGTTTTTTTATACAGGGCGGCATTTTTGTAAGAGCACTTCTTTCAGCTATGAGCCGCTTTATTCGTTTAAATGGTATGCCTGCCACTTACGTTAGGGGGCTCAACAGTATTGATGAAGATGATGAACTTAAGAAAACAATCATCGCAGGTACAATTGATGAGTTCAAAAGGGTACTGGAAATAATGCAACAAGCAGGGATAGAAGGCAGAATACTTGGAAGAATTGATGTTGATGATAAGAGTGAAATAAGTTCACTATGTAATGTTGAGCAGCTTCAGCATTGGCTTACAAGTCATCCAACAAAAGAAGTTATAATTTGTGAGGGCAAATTATCATTTAAGAGAATAATTGAATTGGTTAAAATAATTGCTCCGGATATACGAATTAAATTTTATGCTTCATGCAGTGAAACTATAATAGGAAGTGACAGCGAAAACGATACAGGAAGATACGTCACTAAACAATTATCAATTTGAATCGGTATCAGGTACCCGCCAACTCAGCTATTTTGGCTCTTATTTTTGCTTCCAGTTCAGCAGCCAGCTCAGGATTATCTTCTAATAATTGCTTAACAGCATCCCGCCCCTGGCCCAATTTAGTAGTGTCATAACTAAACCAGCTACCACTTTTCTGTACTATCCCTAATTCTACACCCATATCAATTATCTCACCTTTTTTTGATATGCCTTCCCCATAAATAATATCAAATTCGGCCTGGCGAAATGGAGGAGCAACTTTATTTTTTACTACTTTAACTTTTATCCGGTTACCGATAGCCTCATCACCGTCTTTAATCTGTGCCAACCGCCTTATATCCAATCGCACAGAAGCATAAAATTTTAAAGCATTTCCACCGGTAGTAACTTCCGGGTTTCCGAACATTACACCTATTTTTTCTCTTAGCTGATTAATAAAAATGCAGCAGCTATTTGTTTTGCTGATTGTGGCTGTTAATTTACGCAATGCCTGGCTCATCAGCCTTGCCTGCAAACCCATCTTGCTATCACCCATTTCACCTTCCAGCTCGCCTTTAGGTACAAGAGCTGCAACTGAATCTATCACAACTACATCCAATGCTCCTGAGAGGATCAGGCGATCTGCAATTTCCAAACCCTGTTCACCATAATCCGGCTGTGATATCAGAAGATTATCAACATCTACACCTAATTTTTTCGCATAGCCACTGTCAAAAGCGTGTTCTGCATCAATAATTGCACACATGCCCCCTTTTTTTTGGGCTTCCGCTATTACATGGATGGCTAAGGTAGTTTTACCTGAAGATTCAGGACCATAAATTTCAACCACTCTGCCTTTTGGCAATCCTCCTATTCCAAGCGCCACATCCAATCCTATAGATCCGGTAGAGATTACTTCATGAGGCTCCTGAGATCTTTCATTCATCATCATTACGCTTCCTTTTCCAAAATCCTTATCAATTTTATCAATGGTTAGTTTTAATGCTTTTAATTTTTCCGGGGTGCTCATAAAACAAGATTTAGTTGATGTTGCTGTAAAGTTATTAACTGATTGAAGATAGATATTATTACTTATTAACACTAAATATTTTAGCAAAAATATTTAAAGTTTGCAAGCCTTAAAAAAAACCCTGCCTTTATTTTAAGGGCAGGGTTTGATTAGTTCCTTGAATAAGCTATTTAAATCTTCATAGTTAAACCCGGATTAAAAACGGGCTAGCTAATTCCAAGGTGTTTTTCTTGAGAATTACAACTTATAGTTATACAAATAAAATCATCTTTTTTTACAAAACAAAAAAAATGCTATTATGTTAATTTCTAATATCTGATACTCGCGTTATTAAACTGATATCCTCTTAAATTCTTGTACCTGTACATGAATAACCACAAGTTGTCTTAGCAAAGTTTACCGGCTTCTATTTGGCTTCCTCGCCCACGTATCCATTTTGCTTTCCATTACATCAAGCGGCATTACGCCATCTTTTAAAAGTTCATCATGGAAAGCCGCAAGATTAAATTTATCGCCTGATTGTGCTTCATATTTTTTTCTGAGCTCCATTATTTTTAAAGCTCCGGTTTTATAACTAAGCGCTTGCGCCGGGATAGCCATGTAACGTTCTATTTCCGCAGTAGCACCTTGTTCAGTGATTGCTTCATTTTCTATCATGTATTTTATTGCTTCTTCCCTCGTCATTTTTTTTAAATGCATGCCTACATCAACTACCAGCCTGATTGCCCTGTGAATTTCATCACCTAACGCTCCCATATATTGATAAGGATCAGTATATAGCCCTAATTCCTTTCCAAGAGATTCGCAATATAAGGCCCAACCTTCACCCATTGCGCCGTACCAGCTATATCTTCTGAATTTTGGAAGGCTTTCATTTTCCTGCTGAAGAGATATCTGATAGTGATGACCGGGAATAGCTTCATGCAGATAAAGCGATTCCATGCCTGAAGTAATATTAAATTGGGAAGCATCTAAAATTGGCACATAAAAAATTCCCGGCCGGCTTCCATCAGCCAGGCCCTGGTTGTATTCAGCACTTGCACTTGCCGCACGAAAAGCCTCTGTCTGCCTTATTTCAAACGGAGTCCTGGGAGTACGGCCAAACATCTTTTTCAGATTTGGTTCAATCCTGGCTTGTATTGACCTGAATGCATTTAAAACATCTTCCGGAGTTTTATATGGCTTAAACTTTTTATTTGTTTTCATAAACTCAAAAAAGGAATTCAGATCACCGTTAAAACCAGCCTTCTTTTTAGTATTTTCCATTTCATCACGTATGCGTTTCACTTCTGCTAACCCTGTATTGTAAATTTCTTCACCGGTTTTATTGGTTGTTGTCCACTGACGGATCAAAAAATCATAACGTTCTTTTCCATTTGGCAGATCACTAAACCCGGTAGTAGGTCGGGCTTTTGGTAAATATTCAATCAGTAAAAAATCACCAAGCTTTTTGTAAGCGGGAACCAATTGCTCAAGAATCATCTTGCTATAAAGTTGCCGTAAGCTATCCTTTGCTGTTGAAGAAAACGAATCAGGTAATTTATCTATTGGGCCATAGAAAACACTTTTTGATGGATTATCAGTTTCCATTGCCCGCATTTGCGGAATCATTTTTTCAATTAAAGGCTTTGGTAGCACTATTCCGGCGTTTACCCCCTTTCTAAAATATACAATGGCAGAATCAATCCAGGCGGTAAAGCCATTTACCCTGCTTTGCCAATTATAATAATCCTTTATCGTTTTAAATGGCTGATCCCCCGTGCCGTTCCCTAATTGACCCATAGTAAGAGGAAGACCCCAAAATTGATTTGAAGGCATATAGTTATCCTGAAACTTGAAATCTTCAAGCCTGATTTGCATTTCTCTTTTAAATATGTCAAAGCTTATTTTATCATTTTCATTTAGGTCTTCTCTACTGTATTTATTAATGCTATCAAGATACCTGGTGTAAAAAACTTTAAGTGTATCTCTGTAGCTGTCCGTAAAATCTAGGGGCAATTTATCATTGTAGCGATTGTCTCCATTCTGCGTAGCTTCTCTCGGAAAAAGCTGCATTCTTTGCTCATAATAATTATCAAATAGTTGTGATAGCTGAACATTATTGCCTGAAGCTTTATTTTTTGAATTTTGATTGCACGATACAGTAATCAATAATACTAAAGTGAAAAATAATTTACAGATCATTATTATTAATTTAAATGTGCTTAAAGTTAACAAACTATTGATTCTACAGATATAATATGCCTAATGCTTATAAGAAACCAGGTTCAACAGATTTTATAGTATTTTCATTTAAATTTATAAACTATGAAGCCTATCATTATCCTATCCATTGCATTTTCTGCTTGTTTTTTCTCCTGTAATGAAACGCCCACAAAAGAAAAAACCATCTATGTTACAGATACGACAACAGTTCAGGATACAGTAATTTTTATTAAAGATTCTACAATGGCACAAATATTTGCCGATAGCTTGCCCAAAGGCGCTTACCAGGGCATTTTTCCATGTAAAGGTTGTGAAGCTATTCAGCAAACGATTTCTTTTTCTGCTGATAAAAAATATAACCGGGAAGAAATGCAATGGGGTTCCGTAAGCTTACCAAAAAGAACAAGTGGAAGGTGGGAGAGGAAAGAAGGCAAAATATTGTTATACTATAATGATAAACCAATTATGAAATTAAGATTGAAAAAAGATACGTTAGTAAATGTAGAAACTAATTCAACTGTTATAAAAGATTCAATGTTGTACGTGATGACAAAAAGAAATCTTGCTTCGGACCAGTCATCATGGAATAAAAAAAGATCAGAAGGTATTGATTTTGTTGGTATAGGCAATGAGCCTTTTTGGAGTGTTGAAATTGATAATGAAAAGCTCGTCTTATTTAAATTAGCAGATTGGCAAAAACCAGTTATTGTGCCTATAGAAAACCCTGTTATGAATAAAGACAGTACTTTTTACAGTTTGCCAACAGAAGATTCGAGATTAACTGTCACTATTATTCCCCGGTTTTGCAGCGATGGAATGAGTGATTTTTTATATGAGTATAAAATGATTGTAAGGTTTAAAGGCAGTGCATATGAGGGTTGCGGAGTAATGCTGAACAATGTAGCAAGGAGATAAAGCAAATGGCATTATTTTTTCTACTATGTATAAGAAGTATAAAGACGGTAACAATTAACCCTCAACATTAAAATATTTTGACATGCAATGGTTAGGCAGGCGACAAAGCAGTAACGTAGATGATAGGCGTGGTGTAAGTGGCGGACAGGTAGCTGTTGGCGGCGGTGTGTTGGGTGTAATATTTTTAATTGCTCAATTTTTACTTGGAGGCGGTGACATATCTGATCTGCAGCAGTCTTTACCACAAGGAGGCCCGCAACAGGAATTAACCGCAGAACAAAAAGCCGCCGATGATGAAAGGGCCGGTTATGTAGGAGTAGTTTTTGCAGATACCGAAGATGTGTGGGATAAAATATTTGCCGAGCAGGGCAAGCAATATGATAAGCCTACTTTGGTTCTTTTTCGCAGAGCAACACAATCAGCTTGTGGTAGTGCAAGTTCTGCAACGGGTCCTTTTTACTGCCCTGCAGATAATGACGTTTATATTGACTTGTCTTTTGCTGAACAACTGGCGAACAGGTTTAAAGCCTCAGGTGATTTCGCTATGGCTTACGTAATAGCACATGAGGTTGGTCACCATATACAGTACCTGACAGGAGTTACTCAGAAAATGGATAGGCTGCGCCAAAGAGTAAGTGAAACGGAATACAATAAATATTCAGTAATGATGGAACTACAAGCAGATTTTTATGCCGGTGTTTGGGCGCATCATAATCAAAAAATGAAGAATGTTCTTGATGAAAATGATATACCAGAGGCGCTAAGTGCTGCGAATGCTATTGGTGACGATCGTTTACAAAAGCAAGCACAGGGTCATGTAACTCCGGATGCCTTTACCCACGGAACATCTGCACAACGAATGTATTGGTTCAAGAAAGGATTTGATACCGGGGATATAAGTCAGGGCGATACATTTGCCGCAAATGCTAACCCCTAAATATCCAAAAAGAAATCTTCGATACAGTACATATCTATAAAATTGAAGCAGGAGAAAGTTCCGATTGATATAGAGGGTTTGCTAAGTCCTTTTTGGGGATTAGCGGCTGTATAAAGCCTGGCAATTAGTGCAAAAAAATGTTCTTCTCTTAGTTTTACCTGCATATTTTTTTACAAGCGGCATATTGCATGTTTTGCATATCTTTTTTGTATGTGCCAGCCAGTGTTTTTTTAAAACAAATCGTTTTTTCCATTCTAAAAAATCAAAGCTGTAATTTCTTGCTTCTTTTATAAGGTTTTTTAATTGTTCAAGAGGCAGCCACCCGATCTTATTCTCAGGATGAATTTTAACTCTATAACATACTTCATTCTTAATAATATTTCCTACTCCTGCAAAAATCTGCTGATCCAATAATGCATCACATACAAGTGTTTCAGGTTGATCTATTAATTTTTTTTTGGCTTTTTGCTCACTCCAATTATCATTCATAACATCCGAAGTCCAGTCATATATCTTGTTGAGGTCTCCTTCAATAAATTGAATGGAACAAGCATAAAAATAAATTGCACCACCTTTAAAATGTAGCCCGAGCCGCGTATTTTTTGTTTCAACCTTTTCATTGATGCTGTAAGAGCCAAACAACATGAAATGTATTCGGATTGAAAAATTTTGAAAGCATACCAGGAAATGTTTGCCCCAGCTTTTAAGATCAATGACTTTTTTACCGGCAATCCGCTGTATATCTTGTTTACTGTTTCCTGTGACAGAAATTATTTTCTTTCCCTTAAATTCCTGTAGAGCTTCTTTTAAGATTACAATAGAAGGACCTTCCGGCATATTGATTTTTTTTAGAGAACAAAAATAAAAGTAGGAATACGTAAGATTATTTTGTCATTTAGAAAATTATGCTCCTGTTATAAGCCCTAATAAAGGCAGGATAAGGAATTTTAATCTCCATCCATTATATTTGATATTCACAAGTATTTTTATTCAGCATGTTTAATATCATTTTATTTGGTCCTCCGGGCAGTGGAAAGGGTACGCAATCTGAAAAACTTGTTTTGAAATATCATTTAAAACATCTTTCGACCGGCGATTTATTGAGAAGCGAGATCAATAATAAGACGCCTTTAGGTTTGGAGGCTCAAAGCCTGATGGATAAAGGACATCTTGTACCGGATGAAGTAGTAATTGGTATGATTTGCTCTGCATTAGATGCAAATCCCAATACAAAGGGTTTTTTATTTGATGGTTTCCCCCGTACAGCGGCACAAGCTGAAGCTTTGGACAAATTACTTGAATTAAAAAAAACATTTATTTCGGCAATGCTGGCATTGGAAGTGAGTGAAGAAGAACTTTCAAAACGATTAATAAAACGTGGAGAAACCAGTGGCAGAACTGATGATAACAATGGCCAGGTTATTCGTGAAAGGATACTGGAGTATCATACTAAAACGGCACCTGTAGCTGATCATTATAAAAAATTAAACAAAGTTGTAAAAGTGAACGGCATAGGCAGCGTAGATGAAATTTTTTCTGCATTGTGTAACGAGATTGATAAAAGGCTGGTTGAAACAACCTAACCTGGAGCAGGAACACCGCCAATTACAAGAAGAAAAGGTAAATTAAATAACTATGTAAAAGGGATTAAGCGATCCTTTTAGATGTTGATTTATGTGTTAATCTTAAGTCCTCTGCATTTTCTATTAAAACTACCCCAGGTGTTTTTCCCTTTTCAAAACTACCAAGTGTTTTATTCATTTGCAAAGCTCTGGCCCCATTTATAGTAGCCCATTGCAGCATGGTTGAAATATTGATCTGAGGAAAGTTTTGTTGAATTGTTTTCATTTCAGTTAAGATATTCAGGCTCCGGTTACCTGCAAGGCTGTCGGTGCCAAGTATTATAGAACAATTATTTTCAATAAGCATTTCTACCGGAGGTAAAGTGTTTTCAATATACAAATTAGCGTTAGGACAAAGACAAAATGATACGAGCTCAATTGCCCCACTGTTATGTTTTACGTAACTAATATCGCCTTGAGATATATATGTATTATGAACCAGAATTAAAGAAGCTGCTTTAGAGAACTTAGTAAAATAGGTTTGCAAACTGCTTTTTTTGGATGGAGAGAAAAATGAGTTATCAATATTCAACATTTTATATAGCCGTAAAAAATCCCCGGAGCCCAGTAAAAATAATTCGTCTTCAAAAACAGCTTCCTGGTTGTGTATACAGGTTACTTTGTTGGTAAAAAAAGGTTCAATATTCATCCACAGATCATCAGATACTGAATAAGGTGCATGAGGTACAAGAGAAGCGAAAGCAGTCTTTCCTGCAAAAGCATCATACAAATTTTTGCTTTTTTCCCATCTAATCCCCGATAAAGCTGGTAACCAGCCGCTGGCTTCTATAAAATTATAATAATGTAAACGATGCTTTAATTTTTGTGGTAATGATCCCAGGTTATTGCAAATATCACCTACCGCCACAATTCCACTTTGCAACATTTCTTCCTCGGCTTCATTAATTGCTTCTAAAATTTTTTCTTCCGGAGAATGCCTTTCGTTTACCACTTTAAATACAAAATCAACCAGCCCGGTTTTTTCAGGAATCAATCCTTTCATATGGCTCAGCTCAATGTGGCAATGAGCATTTATAAATCCGGGGGTTATAATTCCCTTATATACTTCTATATTATCTCCGGCATCTTCCTCATTTAAAATTTCTGCAACTTCATCATCTTTCATAATAAGTACCGAGTCAGCACTTAACATTACAGTACCGGTGAATAAATAATCAGCTTTGAATTTGCGATAGCCCATTTAATGGTTGAATGAATTAATTTTGCGGCCTGGATACTAAATAAAGGTAACAAAGATGTAAAGAGGGAGCGTTGAGGCAGAGCAATAGTGATCATTACTAAATCGTTAATAGTTGGTGGTTGTTTGTTGGCCGTTTGGAATGCACAACATCTGTTAAATGAAGTAAATTATGTTAGATAAACTGGCGGCTATAAAAGCAAGATTTGACGAGATAGGTGTTGCATTATCTAACCCTGAAATTGTAGCAGATAATAAAAAATATACACAATTAAGTAAAGAGTACCGCAGCCTGGAAAAAATTGTAAATGTGCGCAATGAGTATGCTGATGTGCTGGATAACATTGAATTTAACAGAGAAGTATTAAACAGTGATGATAATGAAATGAGGGATCTTGCAAAAGATGAATTGCCACAGTTACAACAAAGAAAAGAGGAACTGGAAAAGCAGATTAGGGCAATGCTTATACCAAAAGACCCGCAGGATGAAAGAAACTGTATCCTGGAAATAAGGGCGGGAACAGGAGGTGATGAGGCGTCTCTTTTTGCTGGCGACTTGATGCGTATGTATTTAAAATATTGTGAAAATCGTGGCTGGAAGACAACTTTACTCAGCGAAAGTGAAGGCACAGTTGGTGGCTATAAAGAAGTTCAGATCGAAGTTACAGGTGACGATGTTTATGGTACACTTAAATTTGAAAGTGGTGTGCATCGTGTGCAACGAGTGCCGGATACAGAAGGAAGTGGCCGTGTGCACACAAGCGCTGCTACAGTTGCGGCTATGCCTGAAGCAGATGAAGTTGATGTTGAAGTAAAAGAAAGTGATGTAAAAATGGAAACTGCAAGAAGCGGCGGTGCCGGCGGGCAGAATGTAAATAAAGTAGAGACAAAAGTTTTTTTGACCCATATACCCACCGGTATTGTAGTGGTTTGCCAAACAGAACGCTCCCAGCTTGGAAACCGGGAAAAAGCCATGCAAATGCTAAGGACCAAATTGTATGAAGAAACAGTTCGCAAGCAGGAAGAAGAAATCTCACGCCATAGAAAAAGCCTTGTGAGTACAGGTGACAGATCAGCCAAAATCAGGACATATAATTTTCCCCAGGGACGGGTAACAGATCACCGGATAGGATTAACTGTTTATAATTTAAGCAACGTGTTGAATGGAGAAATTCAGGAATTTATTGAAGCACTTCAATTTGCAGAAAACACCGAAAAAATGAGCGAGCAAAATTGATTAGTTAAAGTTAAATAGGACAGAATTATAACACAGACAGTAGACAATTTACCTTTGGTAATACGAACAGTTTTTTGGAGTTTATTTTGACTAAGAATATTTTTAAATATTTATTATTGAATATTAGTGCATTGTATCAAAATACATACGCCTTAACATCTCAAAACCAAATTCTGGCACCTCGTTTGCATTTTATTTCTTAGTTAAGTTTAAAGTTCAATTTTCTCATAAGCAGTTAGTTTTGGTAAACGGCCCTTGTTTCTACAGGGGCCTTTCTTTTATGTAAGTATTAATGTTTGACGGCACTTATAAAATCACAGAAGACTGATAAAATCTATCAATGCATAAGTATTACCTTTGCCTGATTATAACTGAAAATTAGCACATTGAGTGTAGAAACTGCAGCAGATCGTAAATCCTTCTTCAAAAAAATTCGAGGCAAGCAGGATACTAAATCCGAGATGACCTTTCTTGATCACCTGGAGGTTCTCAGGTGGCATTTAATGCGTTCTGCTATTGCATTAGTACTTGCTGGAGGAACAATTTTTATGTTCATAGACTGGGTATTTGATAATGTAATTTATGCACCAGCCAGCCCGGATTTTATTACTTACAAAGGCTTATGCAATCTTAGTTACAAATTGGGTTTAGGAGATTCTTTATGCATGCCTCCTATAAATATTCCGTTATTGGGCAATACCGTTAGCGGCCCGTTTATGTCAGCTATATCCATTTCTTTTATGGGAGGCCTGATAATTGCATTTCCTTATTTGTTCTACGAATTATGGCGTTTTGTAAAACCTGCTCTTTCTCCCCAGGAATTAAAGTATGCAAGAGGCAGCATTGTTTGGGTGTCGCTATGTTTTTTTAGCGGGGCTGCTTTTGGTTATTTTTTACTAGCGCCTTTTACTTTTAATTTTTTGGCCAATTTTAAGTTAGGCACCCAGGGCGCCTATACCTATTTACCCGGGTTAGATGATTACATAGATACCTTGACTAACATTGTGCTCAGTTGTGGTATTGCGTTCGAAATGCCTGTATTGGCTTTTGTACTCTCAAAGATTGGTCTAATAACGCCGGAATTTTTAAGAACATACCGCAAGTATGCATATGTTATTATATTAGTAGTAGCCGCGGTAATTACGCCGTCCGGTGATTGGACCAGCCAGCTAATAGTTACAATACCATTGGTAATTTTGTATGAGCTTAGTATTATGGTTTCTTCCCGTGTTGTAAAACAAAAAGCAATAGAAGAGAAAGAATGGGACTAGTACTAAGCTTTGTTATGTAAAAGCTGTAGAAAAAAGTTAAATAAAGTTTATCTCTTCTATACATAGTTACACGGCATATCGTTTGAATTATATTTGTACAAACCTTATGCTTACAATGATAATCTTTAAATGGCGTATCCTTAATTTACTTTTACTTTCTTTTTTATTGTTTGCATTCACAGTCGAAAAACCAGGAAAGAAGAAAGCAAACCACAATAAGCCGTCAACCGCAGTAAAAAAGATTTCTTCTCCTGCTAAAGCAAAGTATAACCCGTATTATATTATAGTTGATAAATCTGATTATGAATTAAAAGTTTTTGATGATGAAGGCTGGTATGCAACATATCCTGTAGTTTTTGGCAGCAAAGATCAGAATGATAAATACATGGAAGGCGACAAACGAACCCCGGAAGGTCAATTTAAAGTGCTTATTAAAAAGATTCATCCTAAATGGGGGCCCGAATTATTACTTGATTTTCCAAATGAAGAAAGTAAAAAAAAGTTTAATGAAAGAAGAGGAAGAGGATTGGTACCTAAGACTGCTAAAATTGGTGGTGGAATCGCTATTCATGCAACAAGGCCACAGGAAGAATGGACTGTAGATTATTATCAGAATTGGACTGATGGTTGTGTTTCACTAAAATACACTGAGGCTAAAGATCTCTATAGCTACATACCAGCAGGTACACCTGTTACTATTCAAAAATGATCAATCGACTCCTTCTATTTCTTAGGATAATTTTCATGCCAATTCATTAAAAACTTTTATTGACGGGCTAAAAAGATCAGACAGCCATCACCATAACTTAAAAACCTAAAATTGTTTTGCAGGGCGTACTCATAAAT
>MWWB01000114.1_pt1 | contig 16294 bp, 21 predicted proteins | sample 1047291 | NCBI WGS metagenome assembly MWWB01 (sample SAMN06349976, study PRJNA376086) | soil metagenome | isolation source: MS4-1 sample Antarctic (ecotone) soil | place: Antarctica | reverse complement strand
TAGCACTAGTCAAGGGCTGTTGTTGTCTTGCTGGCCGTTTTTAAGTTTGGTCAAAGTTACACACTGGGACCTACGAAATTAGCCCCTTTGGGCGGGGTTTTCCTCGTAGTTGGTTGTATGGCAATCTGAGAATATTCCCTTAACATAAGAACTCTTATACAACAACCCTTGAAATAGTACAATTTACACAGGGGTAGAAAAGGGGATTAAGGTTCGCTCTCGAAACCTCTTTTTTTCCCTTCGTTCTTCCCGACTTATCCCATTCCCTGACCGCCCAACTTAGGGCCCTGGCGTTGATACTGCTTGATGCGCAGTTGCTGAGCTAGCTCCTGCTGTTGGGCCGCTTCCCGCTGCTTAGCGAACTGCGATAGCGAAATAACAGCGTGTTCCTCCTGCTGATGCGAACGGGGCTCGAAGCCAAAAGCAGGCTTGGCTTTAGTTTCCTCCTTGGCATGCAACCAGAAAGTATAGTGCTTTTCCTTCATCTGGTAATCTAGGCCCGAGCCTTGGGGATCATTCAGATAAGCCAGTTTCGCCTTGGCTTCCCGTGCTTCGCTGCTCAAACCGAACCAACTCTCTGCTTGACGGCTCAACGCCTGCCGTTGTTCAGCGCGCCATTCCAGCTGGTACTGGTAGGACTGCCTTTCTTTGACTTGCTTATCGAGCACTTGACGCAAGCCATAATCAGGACATGCTTGCTTGAGGGCCTGGGCCGTTTTGAGCGTCGGATTCTTGGCCAGCGTTAGGGCGGCCTGCTCGATCCAGGCGTTGGTGGCCCGGATCTGCTCGTTCTGCCGGCTCAGCCGCTGAACCTGCTGTTGGTAATCATCTTGCCACTTGCGTTCCACATCGCTCAAGACAGGGGCCTTTTTAGGCCCTTCAGACGGCGTTAGAGTTTGGACCACCTTAGAGACCGGCTCAACCGGCTTGATCGCCTGAGCCGCCTGTTTCTGCGCTTGAGCGAGCTGTTGCTGCTTGTAATTGGCTTCGAGTTGTTTGACGATGCCGGCGTAGCTATAGTGACGGGCAATATCGGACCCCTTAAAGGTGTGCCCATCTTTGGCAAAGCTTACCCCTACCGCTTGTCCTGTTTCGTTCTGGCGTACCTGGTAGGTGATGCCTTGCGCCTGAACGCGCTCAGCAAAGGCCTGCCCACTCGAGCAGTTAAGCAGCACCTGCTCGAGGGTTTGGCGAATCTGATGGCGGCTCAGATCGCCCCCCTGCAACTGACTAGGCCGCTGCTTTTGCACGCGCCGTTCGGCTACCGGTGTCAGCTCGTGCTTGATCGACAACTCTTTCAAGAGGGCCTGGGAGCGGGCGTAGTTGTGACTGTCACTGATAGTCTGGCCTCCATTATCCACCCGATTGGCAATCAGATGAAAATGGGGATGGGGCTGGTCGTGGTGGCGAATGATGACGTACTGAGTCTGATCCAGGCCCATACCCTGGACATAGTCTTGAGCTACGGCCAACATTTTCTCATTCGTCAGTTTAGCCCTATCGTCGGGGTTGAAACTGACGGAGGTATGCCAGACAGCCCGTCCCAAGTCTGGATTCAACAAACGGCCCCGGTTAAAGTCAGCCGTCATGCTGCTGGCCGAACTCATGCGGACCCCAACGGCTTCCAAGATTTCGGCCTGTTTTTGTTCCTGACTGTGTTTGTGACCCTCAAATTGGTAGCGCACACAGCCCCCGAAGCTGGTGCCAATGCTGGTTTTACCGATCATTTGGTGTAGCGGTCTAAAAGTTCTCCTAACTCGCGGACCCGGCGATCCACCAGGATGGCCACCGAGCGAATGCCGTCGGTGTTGGCTTTGCGGGCCAACTGGTTCATGTTATTGCTCATGGTGGCGATCTGCCGCAGCAAAGCCTCCTGCTCGGCCGAAATGACGGTCACATCGCCCACGCAGAGTTCACGAATTACATCGGCCATACTGCTGTTACGCTGCTGGGCCAGCTCCTGCACGTAGGTGTAAGAAGCCGGTTCTAGCCGGACTTGAATAGCCTTGCTACGCTTGTCTTCATCCTTCTTTTTGGGTCGGCCGCCTTTGGCTTTGGCGGCTGGAACGCGAGGTTCAGGGGTCATAAGTTCAGGTAGTTTAACGAATCGATGCGATAGTAAATGGGTCAGCGGGTAGGGTATATAGTCCCTCTTTTGCGACGGTAGGAGCAAAAGCAAGCGTTTTGAGGTACGAGAAACATGGCTTGCTCCCTCCAATTCGTATACAGCTGACGCGAACGCAATACTACGCAGCGCATTGAACGCGCGCAAATAGCTAGCCTACTTTTTCACTCCACTTGACTCCACTCCGTAAGACAATGACTCATCATCGGATCGGGTGGATAGCCTGCCATGTACCCGTTGCCTGCCCATCACTAACCGCCCAATTCCCCTTCAAAACGGAACCAGCCAACTGACCAGTCAACGTCACATTCGACCCATCATCAGGCTCGCTGTAAGAGGCTACTAATTGGTTATTAGTAAAGACAGCCTTCTTCAATTTAGTTGAGTAACGATCCCCATCCGACAGCATGACGACGATCTGGCCACTGAGTTGTTGGCTACCGCTGTCTTGTCGAAGGGTAAGTTCAAACTTACCCGAGGAGGCCCCCTCGAAAGAGCCATTCCATTGACCAAGAATAAGGGCTATTGAATCAGGCGTCGGATGACTCGATGGAATAGCAACCTGGGCATGGCCCGTAGTCAGCAAGGATACACCAGTGAGTGATAGAAGTAAGATTTTGATAAGCATGAGTACAAAGGAGAATACCAATGCGATAGGCATTGATTATCCCCTGTAAAGCAAAGAAGTCAAGCTCCTTACTAAAAGAACTCCTGATGGAGGGCGAAGGATTCGAACCTGCGGTATCCGCCAAGGTCTCAATAACTAAATTTATAGTTGACCGCCCCCTTGCTTTTTTATTTTTTGCTTTCTTTTTCCCTTTCCAATCTGACGGCCCTGTTTGCTGCTTTTTTGATTGTGGATAAGTGGAGATTTTTTACCCCTTTTTACCTCTCAAAAGCGGTTTTTTTGGCATTTGCACTTTAGCAAAATTTACTTTTGCAAACTTTACGGCTCCGTAACTAATTGATTATTAGTAAGTTATTGGGGTATTTTACGAGTAATTGACGGTATTTTACGAGTAATTGACGGAGATTTTTGGGGTATTTTACGAGTAATTGACGGAAAAAGAGGCATATAACTTGTTTTTATTAAGATAAATCATTTTTTTTACCCGTAAAATAGGCAGGTATGACGGGAATAGAAACATTCAAGCAGGCTAACGCCATTACTGGGGCTAGATATGATTACACTACTACGGAGAAGCGTTTGGTGTATTTATCGCTGATTGAAGTAATGAAGACTGTCCAGAATGGTATTACAGATGATTTCTTTAAAAGGGATCTTGACCTATTCATACTTGAAGATCAGTTGAAGAGATCAGATCCCAACGACAATCGTTTCCGAGACTATCGTAAAGCCGTCGTCAGTTTGCGGAAGAAAGACTTTTCAATTGATGAAGCAGATGGAAGCTGGACAGAAACAGGTTTCGTAACAAGAGGCAAATACATTAAAAACAAAGGGTTGGAAGTAAGTATCTCTAGAGACGTTCTACCCTATCTCTACGAGCTTACAAAGCGATTTACCGTACTAGATGCTACTGTCGTTATGACTTTAGCTAGTAAATTCTCTCAGCGCTTTTATGAGTGGTGCTGCCAATGGAGATCTGTTGGTCAATTCGATTTTACTCCAGATGCTTTACGGGATGTATTAGTGATTAAAACTCAAACTGGCGATCTTAAAATCTATGTCTTAGAGGTAGCGAAAGCCGAACTGATGAAGATGTATGAGGATGGAGTTAGCGACTTGTACTTTACTTATAGTGAAGAAAGAGGAGGACGAGGACGAGGAGGATCTGTAAAGCGATGGATTTTCAAGATTCACACTAAAAAGAAGCAAGTAGATCAGGAAAGGGCCGAGAATGAGGATGTAATCTTCGTCATGCGGTTTTTGGGGCAGATCTTTGGCAAAGACTCACCATTGATAGATCAGGCCTTAGAAGCGCTTAAAACGCACGAAAACGTCAAGACATTTGCGGATCGGGCGGACGAGTTGCAAACGTCGGGCAAACTTGATCGCACGAAGAACAAGCCTGGTTACGTTCGATCAATTCTGCAAAAAGAGTTTGGCCTCGATAAGAAGTAAAACGCGTTAGTAAGCTGTTACTGATATAACTAAAAACAAACTAATGAATACAACGGCAATTCGACAAGGTATTAGCTACGTGACAAATAGTAAAGGCGAAAAGACGGCTCTGCAACTAGATTTAACCAACATTGCGGTTCAGGAGATTGTAGAAGATCTAATGGACACGCTTGATGCCGCTGAACGTCGTAGTGAGCCTACCCGTCCTTTTGAAGAGGTCAAAAACGAAATCTTGGCAAGTCGTGGCTTATAAGATCGTCGTCACCGAATCAGCCACCAAGGAATTAAAACGTATTCCTGTGAAGATGCAGGATCGGATATTTGAAAAAATAGAAGATCTGGCCCGAGAGCCAAAACCGTATGGCCATAAGAAGTTGAAAAACTTCGATATGCCTGGCAGCGACCAAGATGATTACTACCGGATTCGAGTAGGCGATTACCGGATCATCTATACTATAGAGAACGAGCAGATAACTATCTTTATCATGAAGATAGCCCACCGTAAGGATATCTACGAGTAAGAACGTTAACCGAATAAACGTTGGAAAAACCCTCGTTTTTCTTGGATCGGTATACGGTCAGCAAGCTGAGTAATTAGGCCTTTAATGTCATCCAGTTCAGTGCGTATATCTTCCTGACGCATGGGGGGCTGGTTGCCCTTCTTTAGCTGATCCTGAGCATACTGGCGCAAATCTTCATTCATATACTGGCCAATCGTCTTACCCGTTCGGGTTGCTGCCTTCTCTATAGCTGTTCGAGTTTCTAAATCTACGCCTCGAACCGTCCAAGGTATCACATCAGGAGCTTTCCGGGGCCTTCCACCCTTATTTTTGCCTGTTTCAGGTTTTATCTGACTAATCTCAGGTTCTGTCAGCGCCATTTTTGTAGGTTGTTGACCAAACTCAGGTTCTGTCGATGCCATTTCAGTGGGCTGCTGACTTAACTCAGGTTTTGTATGCATGTCGATTGGGTCCATAACAGCTATGTCAGACGTTTTATCGGACACATAGTTAGAGGATTTATTGAGTACATACAAAACATAGGTTTTGTCAGCGCGAACACTTTCAAAGAGATAGCTTCACATAACCTTGATTATATAACAGGATTGGGCTATTTTAACTTACCAGTTAAGTGCTGCTTTGATGACTAGATGCCCCTTCTTTGTATCCTTAGGCTGGTAAATGATCAACATATCGCTACTTTCGTAAAAGTCACGTACCGCACTGTCAGCAACAACACCTTTTAAGGAAATACGAGCATACTCAGCCATTTCTGTTCGGAAAGTCACGGTGGCACTTTCGTCAATCACACCCTCTATTCGATAACGGATAACGATAGGATTAATGAACCTGCTGGGAATAATGAACTGTTGCGACTTAGATACATCCTTGACGGTATACTCCTGATAGGGCCCAATGCCTTTACGAGTAGGAATTGGTAAAAAAATAAATAGCCCTACAGCACATGTTGAGAGAATGAAGAATAGCATAATTGTAATCCGGATGACTTCACCTATTCTATTCATTACTCGTCTAACGATCATAGCAAAAATTTGATTAACAATCTCTTAACATAAACCCACTTATAGAACAAAAAATACCCATTTTTTATAGCCTTGATTTTTAGTTCTGACCCCTAACCTAATGAATACAACGCTTGAAAATTTTAGAGGAACCAGCCGCTGGAAAATCGGTCTAATTCTGTTTGGAGCCGGCTTTTTAGGTATTTTATCGTTGCTGCTAACCGACCTGCCAACCCAAAATTTACCCAAAGTTGTCACCCAACAATTTACCACGACTCAACTTAAACTACTGGTACTGGTCAATCCAATTATTTTCCTGCTAATTGCCGTAGGAATAGGAACCGTCCTGTATCAAAAAACGACACTCCAAATCGTACCTACTTCACCTCCTGCCATTTTGTGGGACGCCATCTTGCCGGGTTTACTGGCTGGTTTATTAATTGTGAGCGTTGCTGCGGTCTTCAAACAGCTAATTCCTCAGGAGTTCAGTCAACTTAACCAACCCAACGAGCTTGGCTTGATTCCGCGTTTTCTATATGGGGGTATTACTGAAGAAATATTGCTTCGATTTGGCTTAATGACCCTTGAATTCGCATTTCCAATGCATATTACTTTTTCTTCTCTTTTGTTTCTTTCGTCAGCTAACTGCTACCGATCCAAACAAACAAAAGTCAGCCGCTCAATAGATTAGCCTGTAGCTTTGGGGTAACTACTCCAACCAAAACAATGGCGAACTACAAACGGCTGACTCTTGCCCAAAGATACCTCATTCAGACGCTGCATCAGCAAAAGTACACCCAACAATATATGGCTCAGCAGGTCGGCGTCAGCCAGGCCACCATCAGCCGTGAACTGGCCAAACATAACCGCCAGTATGGCCAATGTAGGTATGATGCCCAACAGGCTCAACAAAGGGCGGGTGAGACCAAAAACAGGACGCCTTATAAACTCAAAGGACCGCTATTGACCACTATCATTATCCGCCTTCGAGACCGTTTGTCACCTGAACAAATCTGTGGGGAGTTGCAACGAGTGGCCGCTACAAGTGTATTACATCATGAAACAATTTACCGCTACATCTATCACCATAAGGCTTTAGCTGATAAGCAACCTACTAACCACGAGACACTTACTCAATATCTTCGTATTCGTCATCGCAAGCGATACAAGAAACGGGGCAAGCCCCTAAAGCGTCAGCTCATTCCCAATCGGGTCAGTATTGATCTACGTCCGCCTATCGTTGAGACGAATACCGAACTGGGCCATTGGGAAGCCGACACGGTCATTGGCAAAGGCCATGATGGCGCTTTGTTGACCTTAGTTGAGCGACGTACCAAGTACGTGCTGATCGTCAAATTAGCTTCTAAACACGCGCGTGCCCTGGCTAGTGCAACTACCAAAGCACTGCGCCGAAGTGGCTTGCCAGTCAAGACGATTACCTTTGATAACGGCCTTGAATTTGTCTGCCATGAATCCATCGCCCATCAATTCCAGGCCGCCACTTATTTCGCTCATCCCTATCATAGCTGGGAACGAGGCCTCAATGAGAATACCAACGCGGGGCCGCCCGTGCGGGCTGATCCGGCAGTACGTCCCCAAGTCATGCCCGATTAGAATTGTTCGTCATACGGACGTATCTTGGATAGAGAATCAACTCAATCATCGACCCCGCAAAAGCTTAGGCTATCTAAGCCCGGCTGAATTCGCTAAGAATGAGCTTTATGCACTGCAAATGTGAATCTGCGACCCTATTTGCTTGGCTATTAACTAAAGTCATGGGCGATAAGGGTTCTTTAGGTTATTGGATTGCCATCAGCTTAGCCGCTTTACTGTTTGGAGCGGGACATCTACCAGCTCTGCACCTAATAATACCCAGTTCATCCACTTGGTTGAAGGTTTATATCATTATGGGCAATACAGTGGCTGGCTTGGTCTTTGGATGGGTCTATTGGCGAAAGAGCTTAGTGATGGCTATGTTGGCTCATGCGACAGCTCATGTAGTCTTACTAACCAGCGAATTTATTTGATAAGCTGTTTGCGTGATTTCAAGAATCAAACCTACTTATAAGAGTAACCGTTTCTGATTTTATTCCCTTTACATAACAACAGTTATAAAACCAACCTCGAAATAACACAATGCCTCATTCTAACCCAGTAACGGGGGTGCACTTTACCGGATTATATTCATATATGGCTTCAAGAACCACCGAATACGTTGCTTTACTATGACAGATAGTAAGTAAGCTGACGCACTTTCAATACAAAATGCGAAGTGCGTATTTTGTATTGAAAGTGCGTCAATCGGTGAGTCAGCGGTAATTAAAGCAGAATTTAAAAACATTTAATACTATGACGCAAGAAATTTGGTTGGCAAACGGAATTTTAATATTACACACTATTGTAGTTGGAATAACAGTAGCTGGTGGTATTGCTATATTTACGGGAAGATTTGCCAAATTTCACAAAAAGGACTTTTTTGCTTGGGCATTTATAGCTTGCTCTTTTGGACAGATTCTCTCATTACTATTTACTGGAGGTTGCTTATTTACTGAATGGGGAAAAAATATTAGGCTTAAAGCTGATCCTACTTCTTCCTACTCAAAAACGTTTTTGCAAGAATACTTGCCCTTTTTACCAGACCGACTTATACACGCAGTTCCTTTTCTTACAGTTGGTGCGTTATTCGGAGCAATTATCCAAATTTACTTTGCCATTCAGAAAAAAAAGGAAAAAAATATCAAAGTAAAAGTATAGAGAATTAGAACTAAAAACTACCGCTACATCACTTTCTATGTCACCACTGGCATTTTTGTATTTTATTCCTTTTATAGGTGTCTGCGACGCGTTTTTAGTAATAGGTTTTTTTAGGCATGGTCACCCCTAACTGTACGGGGGGAGGGCGACTATTTTCGTTTCCCCCGTCTTGATCGAGCGGGCCACCACAGCGCAGCCGAAAATGTAGCATTGCTGCAATGCCACAAAGATGCTCCCCATCGCCGTAGCGTAGGGAGGTTTTGCGGCACGCAAAACACATCTTGCTAACCCAGACAAGCAGCCACAACTTAAAGCGATACTTGAAAAGGGAAGAAAAAATACAATCGGCTCCGATTATAGAATTATAATCCTATAGACCTTTTTTACCCTAAAATACATTGGTGCAGTAACCCGTAGAACCGGGTGATTTTTCCAAGAGCAAGAGCAAGATGTGTTTTTGTCATGACAAAAACTCCCCAGGCGTGTCGGCCGCTGGGGGTTGCTCGGTCTCCGTAGTCGTCCGATCTGAAGGCAAAAGCTAAAAGTGCCATCTTGTTTTTATCCCCTTTCGCTCTGATCGAGCTGGCCACTGGCTCGACCATCGAGCGGAGCCACCCAAAAGCCTGCCCTGAATTCGTGCACAGCCCTCGATAAGGCACCACTAAGCCACTTTCAGACCAAAACGTACAGTTAGGGGTGACCATGCCTAAAAAAACCTATCACAATACACATTCCGACCGTAGGGAGGTCCGCTTTATGTTGTCGAGCGGAGAGCGAGGGACTGTGCTGAACAGTACCCATGAGTCTACTACAAAAAAGCCCCGATCTGGCTTAGAGCTATCAAGATCGGGGCTGTGTCAGTCGGAGGCTTCAAGCTAACAATCCGATTGATGTACGTACGGTTAGTACGTGCATTAGCCTATCCCTGGCCGGTTGCTCCTCAGCAGAGCCGGTTGACAAGACAAAGGTAAGCAACTATATTTATAGTTGCCGCCCCCTCCTCCCTGCTATCTTTTGTTTGTTTTCCCTTCGCCTTTGTTTTTGATTTTTTAGCAATCTGGCGTTCACCCTTTTTCGGATCGCGCCAGCCGCCCTAAATACCGTTTTTTCAAGCCACTTTTTTCGCAACAAGTGCTTGTGTATTATCAAATATCATTTGTTAAACACTTGTAAGGCGAATTTTTAGCGAATAACTTCCTGATTACCAAACAGTTACACTGTGGATAACTTTAATAAAATGTGGTTTGATCGTTTATTTAATGTGGTTTGATCGGTGAAAGGGGATTTATTTAATGTGGTTTGATCGGTGAAAGGGGATTTATTTAATGTGGTTTGATCGGTAGAAAGGGGTTTATTTAATGTGGTTTGATCGGTAGAAAAAATTTACAATAAAAGTAAACACATTATGAAAATACATTTTTATATTTGCCTGTAAATCAAGCATTATGGAGCAACCCGTCGAAATATGGCAAGACAATGTATTGACCAATGCCCGGTACGAGATGACCGAAGCAGAGAAGAATATTTTGTACATGGTTGTTGCCAGCGTACGTGCAGAAGACTCCCCTACAAAGATGTACCAAGTGTCGGTTAAGGAGATGGCCCAAGTATGCGGCTCTAAAGAGTTGATGTTAGAAGCATATAAACAGGCAACCGAAAAACTGATAGGTCGCGTGTTCACAACTACACTGGAGAACGGGGATATATTACAAGCCTCCTTTATCGCGTCAGCCCTTTACAGAAAGGGAACAGGAATCATCGAAATAGAGCTTTCACAAAAAGTAAGGCCCTATTATGTTAATCTACATAAGAAGTTTACTAAGATACAGTTAGCTGCTGCTATCTCTCTCAACTCAGCATACGCCAAACGCGTCTATGAGGTGTTGTGCATGTATAAGAATATGACAGACAAAACTTTTCGCCGTGACTTAGTAGACCTTAAAAAGATGCTTGGCATCATCAACTTGAAGACGGGGAAAGACAAGTATCCCATATGGACCCAGTTCAAACGCGACGTCATCGAAGTTGCGGCCAGAGAGATCAATGGTCACACTGATATCACATTTAAATGCGAACCTGTGATGGGCGAGCGGCCAGGACGTGGTCGCAAACCTGTCGTAGCAGTAGATTTTGAAGTTTTCTATCAAGCGAAAGCCAAGCCTAACCCCGCGATGGCGTCTTCACTGCACGAACGGCTGGTCAAACAGTTCCGGCTGCGGCCCGATCAGGCCGACGTGGTGCTGGCCACTCAATCAGTCGAGACGATCAACCGTCAACTCTACGACATTCAGGCCAAAGCCCTTGACGGTAAAGTCAAGAACATCGGCAGCTACACAGCTAAGGTCTTCGGCTTAGAGACAAAAGGAAAAGAAAAGTAGATGAAATTTCAGTGGGAAGCTGGTAATCTCAAGCACATTATGGAAGACTACCCAGACCGTCAGAACAGCGTCGAGGAAGTAGAAAGTGTATTCAGCGATCCCCATTTCGATATTAAACCCAGTCGTACCGAAGTTGATGGAGAGGTTCGTTTTCGGGGCACCGGGGTTGGCTTGTCGGGAATTGTTCGTTCCGTTATCTTTGTTTTTCGAGACAACCAAATTCGGCCAATCAGTTGTTGGCCATCCAACCAAAGAGCTCGTAAGCGCTACTATGAAAGCATTCGACAAAAAGAAGATGGCAATCAAGAATAGCCACACCAGGGGTGAGATGGAAGTACTCGACAACGAATACGCTGCCAGTAAAGCGCCATCTCTAACGCTTCAGCAGGCTCTTGAGTTGGCTAAAGCCCATCAAGCCCAGCCGAGCCGTGAGGAAGCAGTCTAAGCGGGCGGCCGTGATTAGAAACGAACATACGAAAGCCCAAATGCGGGAGATGGAGAAGCGCTTTGTTAAGCATAAGGGACCCTTTCTGACGCTTCAGCAGGCCCTTGACTTAGCCAAAGCCCACCAGGCTCAGCAGCCAGTTCCTGAAGAATCAGCCGGGACAGATAGCCATGATTAAGGGGCACGCCCAAAAGCTGAGGTAAATTTTCCTTGAAATGTGTCGAAGTTCAGCTGCTTTTGCGGAAATAGAAGTAAACAGCAATCGCAATGGAACAGCAATCTGATCTCGAACACGTAGTGACAATGACCTTAATAGAGCACTACGAAAGAAAATCGCCTGGCTTAATTGAGGTAGTTAAGCAGCTTTTGAGCAAAGGGCTAAAACCAGTTACTGTTGAAACGGTGGTTCAACGGCACTGTCCACCTGGCAGTGCGGTCGCTGCTCATGCCTACCTGCTGGCTACTCATTACGCCGGCCATCAAGAACCTGATTGAACTTAGTCTTGGTTCTTCGATTAATCCCTTAACATAATCCCACTTATACAACACCCCTCAGAATAGTCCTAAAAATAACGGGGTAAAAAAGGGGCGGTGACATCGTATGTCACCGCCCCTTTTTCGTCTTGCTTTTCGATGCTTTTCGGTCGTCAATGCCTGCGGACTGTGCTCGAACCTGATTGACAAATTCAGGGCTGGGCTTAAAGTAGGGAATCGTATGGGCTTCAAGCCGAATTATGGTGCGCCCCATATTTAGGACCACTTGCTAAGTTGGATAACGGGCTAAATTTAGACCCGTATGACAGGCAAGACCAAGCGTAAGTTCACTGCTGACTTCAAATTGAAAGTCGTGCTGGAAATCCTCAAAGAGAAGGACACACTGGCTACCGTTAGTAAGCGACATGAACTGCATCCTAACCAAATTACCGACTGGAAGAAACAGTTTCTGGAGTCGGCGCCTACCCTTTTTGAAGCCACTGGAAAAGCTGCACTGACCTCGACAGAACCAGACGTAGCCCTGCTTTATGAACAGATCGGCAGGCTACAGATGGAGTTAAACTTCTTTAAAAAAAAGTTACCCCTATGAGCCTGGCCCAACGCCGTGCGCTGATCGACCCGGCCGCTGCGGGTAGTCTGCGCCAACAATGCCAGTGGGTTGGTCTGCATCGGTCAGCTTACTATTACCAGTCGGTGGCAGCCGATGCGGAAGACCTGTTGCTGATGCGCCTGTTGGATGAGCAGTATCTGCTTACGCCCTACTATGGCTATCGCAAGATGCAGCTTGTGCTGGCTCAGGCAGGCCACCAGGTGAATCACAAACGAGTCCGTCGGTTGATGCAAGTAGTTGGTATAGAAACGATTTACGCAAAAGTAAACACATCTAAGCCAGCCATCGGCCATCGCATCTACCCCTATCTGCTACGTGGCCTGACCATCATCCGGGTGCATCAGGTCTGGGCCACCGATATCACGTATATTCCTATGAAAGCGGGCTATATGTACTTGATAGCTATCATTGATCTGCATAGCCGGTACGTATTGAGATGGTCTGTTTCCAATACCATGACGGCAGATTGGTGTAGTCAGGTACTGAAAGATACGTTGGCTGCGTACCCGTCTCCTGCTATCTTCAATTCGGATCAAGGTAGCCAGTTCACGGCAGATGCCTTTACCGCCGTGCTGCTGGATGCCAATGTCCAAATCTCAATGGATGGCAAAGGCCGGGCAATCGACAATATTTTTGTAGAGCGTCTTTGGCGGACAGTTAAATACGAAGATATTTACCTGAAAGCCTATGCGGATGGCTGGGAATTAGAGGCAGGTTTGACAGCCTATTTCGCGTTTTACAACTGCCGACGCTTTCATCAGTCTCTGGCTTATCAAACGCCGGAACAAGTGTTTAAAGGGAAAGAAAGGGGGTATAAACCAAGTGGAAGACACAATTAACTAACAACTTCGTTATTCAATAAAGTGGTCCGGTTTAAGGGGCGCAGTGTAAATCGCCGTATTTTCATTAATGTTACGCGCTACTTTAGCGGCTCGCTGTTTAGGTCCGAAACTACCAAAGGATCGAACATAGAGGGTTTCACCCTGACTGACGGCCATTTTTACAAGCGCAAAATAGGCTTCCATGATCGACCGGCTAAGCTGGGGGTCAAGACCGGTCTGCTCGGTGATCTGGTTGATTACATCTTGTTTTGTCATACGTGGGTAACTCATTTTGGCCCGGTTAGGGCCGGGCGGCCGTTGCCGTGGTTTATGCCTAAGAAAACCTGCGTAGGGTGTAGTCAGCTCGGAATGGGGTCTTCAGGAGGTTCTTTGTCCAAATAGCCTTCGATTTCATCGTAGTTTCCGGCCCTTCGTTTGAGCCTGCACTGGGGCCTCGATGAGTTGCTTTAACTCGCCGGCTTTGAAGCCTAATTCGGCCGCTGTGGCCTGCCCCCCTTTTTCTTGGTAGATATATTTCCCATCGGCACCCTTACGGCGGCTGATGGGGGGATTGGTTTGGGAAATCGACTTCAGGTGGGTCTCGAACTGAGCGGAGTTACCGGCCGCTTTGGCCGCCTGGCGAATCCGCTGGTTCATGCTGGCCACCCAGGCGGGGTCTGAGCTCGCTTGGGCCGTTGCGGGTTGTTTTGGTTCGATTGGAGAGCTTTTTGGCACCGGTACAGCACTTGGTAGGGCTTGGGAAGGGATCGTGGCTGCTGGCTCGTTTGTGGGCGTCGTCGGTGGGGCTTTGGCCCGCAGCCGTTCCTTTTGCTCATTGTAACGGCGCTCCAGCTCGTTGTAGAGCTCGATGTGAGCCTTCCACGTCTGGGACAACGCCCGGTAACGCCCTTGCTCCTGCTCGAAGCGAACCTGCTGCTGGCGGGCGGCCTCCTGTAGGGATTCATTTAGCTCAAACAACTCTGCCACCGACTTCGCTAAGCCCGGTACTTTGTCGGCCTGCTCCTGCAACTGCGCGATCTGCGCCCGATCGCGCGGATCGGGTTTGATCACCTCGACGGACACCTCTTTAATCACCGTTTTAGCCGGTTGATTCACCAAAATGTCCCGCATAAGATCGCGTTTGGTGTATGCTTCATCCCGCTCTGCCCGGAGCCGGTTGATCTCCGCCTGCTGACCCGTATCGGGCTGCTCGATCTCCACCGTAGGGGGCTTTTGCTCAAGCTCTTTCTTGAGTCGATCAATTTCGGCCTGGTACTCCGCTCGGTTGGCCTCCAGGCGGGCCGCAACTTGTCGGTACTTGAAACCAACGGCCGACCCCTTCACCGGGTGCGAATTACCCTGCTGAAAACTGATCCCGTAGAGCCCTTTCGCATTCGAGGCCAGTTGGGTGGTAATACCCCGTTGGTCTAAATCGGCGGTCAACTCGGCCAGACTCGTTGGTTTATCCGTGGCCAGCACCTGGGTCAGGGCATCCGCGATGGACTGCCGAAGCGCCTGCGTCTGCTGGCTGTGATCCCGTAAACTGGTCCGTTGCTGGGGCAGCGCAGCCAGCCCTAAGGTCTGCTCAATCTGACGCGTCGTCTTCATATTACGGGCGTAGTTATGACCCGTATCCAGCGCCGGGCCGTCATCCAGCCGGACCCGGTTGATGTAGATGTGCACGTGGGCCTGGGCCGTGTCGTGGTGCTGAAAGATGGCCACCTGGTGATGCGCCGGATCGGCTCCCATGGCCGTGCAGTACTGACGGGCGGCGGCTCGCCACTGCTCACTCGTGAGTTGCTCCCCCGGCTGGGCCGACAGGGACGTATGCCAGACGGGGGTTTTACACCGGCTGCCCTGGGCGACTGCTCCCATCTCGGCCGCCATGCCCGACCAGTCGTAACTGATCAGGTTATAGCTGTCCAACAGGGCCACCTGGGGCTGTTTGTGCTGGCGCTGCTTAACCGTCAGGTCGGCCGCTCCGTACCCCAGAGCGCGCTCAAAGTTGCTACCGGTAGTCGTTTTGGCGATCATGCGAGAACGTGCTTCAGGTGAGAAAGTAATTCATTGATGCTGGCCACGTCCAGCTGGCCCGTGTGGGCGTGACGGGTCAACTGATTCAGGTTGTTGGCGATGCTGGCTAATTGGGCCCGCTCGGGTTTGGTCAGGATGGCACTGGTTGGGCTGGCCACCGGAGTCGACCCGGCCGTCACCCCCAAAGCGGATCGGCGCAGATACTCGGATACCTTCAGCCCGGCGGCTTCTGCTTTTTGTGCAATCTGCCTTCGTTCCACTTCATTGACCCGTAGATCAATGCGACTCGTTTTAGTGGCTTCTGTTTCCATAGTAGTGGGTAGCGAGGGGTGTCGGGGCGGGCCCTGACCAAGACAAGCCCGGTAGCGAAGCGTAAAGCCGGGCGGGTGGGATTGAATACGCAACAACCGACGAGAGGAGGACAGTTGTGTGTACAATCCCATGGCTTGCTTAACAACACAAGACCAGACACCACCAAATGTAAAGAGCATAACTCGCAATGTCAAGGGTTAACCAATCTACGCGTAACTCGGGGGTGGTGAACGGGTTTGAACAGACGGTGGTAGCAGAACAGAATGGGTAAGAAGAAGTGGGCTATCTTTACCCTATTATATGCTACTAACCGGTTAGTAGAATTTACTTTTCTTAGAATAGTACAATTATCAAATAATGATTAACTATAATTATAGTTTAGGCCTCCTTGCCATTTTTTAAGTTTTGCTCTTTTTTCCTTTTCCCTTTTGTCAGTCTTATTTGCTGCTTCTTGGGTTGTGGATAAGTTTGAGTTTTTTTACCCCTTTTTACCCTTCAAAAGCGGTTTTTTTGGCATTTGCACTTTAGCAAATATTACTTTTGCAAACTTTAAGGCTCCGTAACTAATTGATTATTAGTACGTTATATGGGTATTTTACGAGTAATTGACGGTATTTTACGAGTAATTGACGGAGATTTTTGGGGTATTTTACGAGTAATTGACGGAAAAAGAGGCATATAACTTGTTTTTATTAAGATAAATCATTTTTTTTAC
>MWWB01000112.1_pt1 | contig 16351 bp, 14 predicted proteins | sample 1047291 | NCBI WGS metagenome assembly MWWB01 (sample SAMN06349976, study PRJNA376086) | soil metagenome | isolation source: MS4-1 sample Antarctic (ecotone) soil | place: Antarctica | reverse complement strand
TGGTGCTGAATACAAACCCACCGGCGCTTTTAGCGGTAGAGCATGCACGTGTATCTGTAAAGCCAGATAAACCTAAAATATGGCAAACCTTATTATTGACAGCATTTGTATCGGTTGTATTTGGTTCGCTTTTAGCTTTTTTTCTTCAAGGCAGGGAAGGTTATGAAAAGCATAACTAACATACAGTTAAAATACTTCTGCTATTTTTCTTTTTTGTTGATGGCTGCATCTGCAATGACTATTTTGTTTGATCAAAGTGGATGGTTGCTGCTTTCCATGGCAGTATTACTTTGTTTTTTTATTGGCCATCGCCCTGTTGTTATATTTTATATATTAATAGCTTCCATTCCCTGGTCTGTAGAATATAAGGTGTCAGATTCTTTTGCTACTGATTTACCTGATGAGCCTTTAATGCTGCTTATAACGTTTTCTATTATTGCATTTATATTTTTTAATAAAAGAAAAATAAGTTGGCAAAAAATATCTTCTCCTTTATTTTTATTATTGCTGTTACAATTTGCCTGGATATTTATTGCCTCTTTATTCTCGACAAACACCCTGACCTCATATAAATTTTTACTTGCAAAAAGCTGGTATTTATTTGCATTTGTTATAGCCCCGGTTATCTTATTAAATGATAGAAAAAAAATACTGACAACGGCCTTGACGTTTAGTATTGGGATGATTCTTTATACTATAGTAGCTATGTCCAGGCATGCATGGCAAGGCTTTACATTCGGGAGCATTAATGAAAGTGTAGAACCGTTTTTTCGCAATCATGTAACCTATTCCGCCTTGCTTGTTTGTGTTTTTCCTCTTGTAGTTCTTTTTTTAGACATTGTATCTAAAAAACAAAAGCTGGTATTATTAGTTGTTCTTATCTTTTTAGTTGCGGCAACTTATTTTTCTTATGCAAGAGGAGCCTGGCTGGCCGTATTTATCGGTCTGATCACATTCTGGTTATTAAAAAAGCGCTTGCTTGTTTATGCGTATGTTTTATTTATTTTAGTTATGCTGTCCACAGTTATCTGGTTAAAAAAAGATGATAGGTATATTAAATATGCTCACGATTATAACACAACTATATTTCATACCAATTTTAAAGAACATCTTGTAGCAACTTACCGGTTAAAAGATGTGTCAACTGCAGAACGGTTTTACCGGTGGATAGCTGGCGTAAGAATGGTAAAAGACCATTGGCAAACAGGCACGGGGCCAGGTACGTTTTATCCTATTTACCAGGGTTATGCAATAGGTGCTTTTAAAACCTGGGTTAGTAGAAATGATGATCATTCTACCGTGCATAATTATTTTTTATTGACGCTGATTGAGCAGGGTGTAATAGGATTACTATTGCTGTTATTTTTGATTGGCTATTTATTTTATACGGCACAGCGGATTTACCAGCAGGCAAAAGATATCTTTTGGAAAAGAACCGTGACTGTGGTGGCTGTTACATTAAGCATGGTTTGTACGGTTAATTTTTTGAGTGATTTAATTGAAACCGATAAGATCGGCAGTGTTTTCTATCTATGTATAGCCTTTTTGATAATTGCGGATAGCCAAACAAGAAAAGAAATTAAATTCTTCCACGCACATTGAGGGCATCCCGCAATCCATTTCCCAATAAATTAAAGGCTAATACCAATATCATAATAGCAAAGCCAGGCGCCAGTGCCAGCATTGGATTTTGTGTAATGATGAAATTATAATTTTCCTTGATCATTAAGCCCCAGCTTGGTTGCGGTGCCTGTACGCCAATTCCTAAAAAACTTAGTCCTGCTTCAATAACAATAGCCGAAGCAAAGTTGGAAGCAGCAATTACTAAAATTGGTCCCATGATATTGGGTAAAATATGCTTTGCAATAATTCTAAAATTCGAATAACCAAGAGCTTTTGCCGCCTCGATATATTGTAATTCTTTTGTTCCTAAAACCTGTCCTCTTACCAGTCTTGCCACATTTACCCACATGGTTAGCCCAACGGCTACAAACACCTGCCAGAAACCTTTGCCCAACAAAAGCGTGATAGCAAATACTAATAATAAGGTTGGTATGCTCCAGATAACATTGATCAGCCACATAATAATATTATCAGTTCTTCCTCTAAAATAACCTGCCATTGCACCAAGGGTAATTCCAAGTGTCAACGAGATTAAAACAGTGATCAGCCCAACACTCAAGCTGACCCTTGTACCAATGATCAGCCGGCTTAAAATATCCCTGCCATATTTATCAGTGCCAGCTAAGAAGCGTTTTGTTACAACAGGCCCGGCTGCTAACTTATTTTTTTGAAAAGCCAATCGTTCTGTAACGCCTTCATCAATATATTTTTCAACGATAATACTATCATTAACAACATTCCAGTTTGTAATAGGAATAAAATCATACTGATCCGCTTTGCCTGAAATGGCTCTTTCAAATAAATTAACTGGCTCTATTCTATTTTCTTTTTTTACCAATAAAAATTGTTGCTTAAATCCAGGTTTTTGCCCGCCTATTTCTAAAATAATTCTATTAGCAAATGGCGAGGTATCGGGAGCAATAAAATAACCAAAGATGGCTACCAGTACAGCGAAGAAAATCATCACCAAACCCGCCATAGCAGCTTTGTTTTTTTTCAAGCGTCGCCAGGCAGCATTCCAAAAAGATGATGATGGCTTCATGCGGGGAAAGATAAAGAATATGAAAGAAGGAGCAAGGTAAAAGGAACAAGGTATAAGGTATAAGGCAGAAGGTCTAAGGTTTAAAAGACCCCATCAACGACCAACTATCAACGAACTTACTACTTCACCCTCCTTCCTTTCCATTTATATTTACCCATTTGGCTTAACAGGCCTACACTCACTGTATAAAAAATATGCAAGGGCTGAAAGAAAGGAAAATAAAACAATAATTTCTTTTCGTTATAGAATCCAGTGACTGATGCAACAAAAGGAAATTCAATAATTGTTTTTAATATCCAATATCCAAAAACCATCCACCAATAAAACGGATTAAAAAAAGAAGCAACTACTAAAACAATAAACAGCAGGTTAAAAAGGTAGACAAATGCGAGTGTGACTAACACCCGCTTATCATCATAATAAAATGTTTTACTGGCCCAGCGCCGGCGTTGCATGAAAAAATCTTTCCACGTGAACAATGGTTTGGTGGAGATAATAGCTTTTTTACTTTTTAAATAGTGAACACTCTGCGGATGTTTTTTCCATATCTTATACATCAGTAACATATCATCTCCACTGGATATTTTATCTATTCCTTTGAAACCACCCACTTCTAAAAATGCTTCCCTGATATATGCGAGGTTTGCTCCGTTGCACATGCTGTGAAAGTTTGCTGAAACGCTGGCAGCCGTTATTCCCTGCAAAACCATAAAATCAAGCGCCTGGAAAATTTGAAGTGCAGAAGGTTCGTATGCAAATTTTACCGGAGCTGCAATAAACACAGCATTTTTTTCCTGGTAGAAATTTGCCATTGTTTGCAACCATTCGGGTCCTGGCACACAGTCAGCATCTGTAATAACGATCAGTTCACCTTTGGCCGCCATCAATCCAGCCTCTATAGCTTCTTTTTTGGAGGCAGAATTTTTATCCGCAGCAGGATGAATTACCCGAACAAATTCATTTAAAAAGGGTTGAATATTTTTTAGTGTGTTGTCGGTAGAATAATCATCAACAATAATTGCTTCGAACAAATGTTTAGGATACGATTGCACCAAAATTTCTTTTAATAATATAGGAAGGTTTTCCTCTTCATTTCTTGCGGCTATCACTACAGATAAAAAAAAATTATTGCTCTGTTCCGGTGCTTCAAAGGATGGTATGTGCTTCCAATGGTACCAATAATAAAAAATAAGGGTAGCATAAAGAATAAAAAAAAATACCTCAACAATAATAAGCACCATAACGGTCAAAGCTAACAGTAAATTTTTTTTCGTTATCCTTTCATTATTAAAAGAAAATCTATACTTTTACTTAGTTGCATAAACAACTATATGCCAAACAACCAATTTAGGAAAGGGGAATTATATAGTTTTATTTCAGGCAAGGCATCGACTGCGATAGCACGCCACCTGCAAAAAAAATTTAATGGTAATAATCTGAACCTCACCATTGAACAATGGAGTGTGTTATATCATTTGTGGAAGGAAGATGGCATGAGCCAGCAGGAATTATGTAATGCAACATTCAGAGATAAGCCAAGCATAACAAGGCTTATTGACAACCTTGAAAAACTGAATTTAGTAAAAAGAGTAAGCCATGAAAACGACAGGCGCATCAACAAAGTGCAATTAACAAAAGCAGCCTTGAAGTTGCAGGAGCAAACCATGGAATTAGCAGAGGAAACATTGAATGAAGCTTTGGAAGGAGTGCCGGCGGAGCAGGTGGAATTATGTAAAGAGGTATTGCAAAAAGTATATGATAATTTGAATGGACAGTAATGAATTAAGAAGTTGGAAGTACGAAAGACCTCTATCAACGATTAACGATAAACTTGTAAACTGTAAACCTTAAACTTGTGAACTCGTGAACCAATCAACCATACAATTAAACTTAAAATCTTAAACGAATAAAAATGGAAACAATCGTAAACAAAACCCTCAAAGGTGGCGAATGGCTGATAAAAGAAAGTGATCCTGAAACCACCTTTATCCCCGAAGAGTTTTCTGAAGAACAAAAAATGATCCGCGATATGTGCGATCAGTTTTTAGATAATGAAATTTTTACTAAGCTTGATAGAATAGATGCCCTCGAACCTGGTCTTATGCGGTCATTGGTTGAAAAGTCCGGCCACCAGGGTTTGATGGCTACTTCTTTCCCGGAGGAATATGGCGGGTTGGGAAAAGATTTTGTTACTTCAACAATTGTCAGTGATTATTTAGGCGCCGGTCATTCCTTTTCAGTTGCTTTTTCTGCTCATACCGGTATAGGCACTTTACCTATTTTATATTTTGGTAATGATGCTCAAAAGCAAAAATATATTCCTAAGCTCATCAGTGGTGAATGGATTGGCGCATATGGTTTAACCGAACCTAACAGTGGCAGCGACGCCCTGGGAGCCAAAACATCAGCACATTTAAGTAAAGATGGCAAGCATTATCTTTTAAATGGACAAAAATGTTGGATAACGAATGGAGGCTTTGCTGATATTTTTACTGTGTTTGCAAAAGTGGATGGTGATAAGTTCACTGCATTTATTATAGAAAAAGGAACAGAAGGATTTATGCAAGGTCCGGAAGAGCATAAGATGGGCATTCAGGGCTCATCCACTGTGCAATTATATTTCCAGGATTGTAAAGTGCCTGTAGAAAATTTATTAGGCGAACTGGGTAAAGGCCATAAAATAGCTTTTAATATTTTAAATATAGGCAGGTTGAAATTAGCAGCTGCAACTTTAGGTGGCGCTAAAAGGGCAACTACTACTTCCGTAGAATACGCTATTACCCGCGAGCAATTTAAACAACCCATTGCCAATTTCGGTGCCATTAAATTTAAACTGGCAGAAATGGCAATAAAAATATTTGCCGGTGAAAGTGCTATATACCGCACTGCTAAATGGATTGATGATAAAGAAGTCGAATTAATAAACGAAGGGAAAAATTTTAGTGAGGCATTGTTGGGAGCGGCGGAGGAATATGCCATTGAATGTGCAATTTTAAAAGTGCAGGGAAGTGAAGCGCTGAGCTATGTTGTGGATGAAGGCGTTCAGATACATGGTGGTAATGGATTTAGCGCTGAATATAACATTTCCCGTGCCTACCGCGACAGCCGTATCAACCGGATTTTTGAAGGCACCAATGAGATCAATCGTTTGCTAACTGTAGATATGACACTAAAACGTGCCATGCAGGGCCGGTTAAATATAATGGGTGCAGCCATGAAAGTGCAACAGGAATTAATGAGTATCCCTGATTTTAATGAAGACCAGGAACTTCCTTTTGCCCAGGAAAAAAAACTGGTTAATAATTTTAAGAAAGCTGTTTTGTTAACGGCGGGTGCTGCCACACAAAAACTGATGATGAAATTAGAGACCGAACAGGAAGTGTTGATGAATATAGCTGATATGGCAATGGAAACTTTTATTTCTGAAAGTTTGTTACTGAGGGTAATGAAATTAAGTGAAGCGAAAGACGCTTCTATCTATCAGGATATTCTAGGTTGTTATTTATACGATGCAGCTGATAAGATTAATAAGTATGGGAAAGATGCAGTTAATGCTTTTGCTGAAGGCGATGAACAGCGCATGATTTTAATGGGCATTAAACGATTTACAAAAGCACAGTCATTCAATAGCAAAGAGGCACGCAGAAGAATAGCAAATGAAATGATTGATCAAAAAAAATATTTTCTTTAGCGCTGGAAGAAAACAGCCAATTCTTTCCTTGTTGTCTGTACTTCTTTAATTTGTTTGCTTTTTTTGTAGATTAAGATCAAACCGCCAGCCATCAAGAGGGAAGAAACAATAGATACAATATAATAGATCAGGAATACATCGCTAACATCTTTTGTTTTTTGTATGTAATAAAAATAATAGATCATTATATAACATCCATAGGCAAATAGTATAGACGTAATCATGAATGTTTTTCCAAACCCTTTATTTTTTTCGATGCTTATTTTTACATGCTGGGCAAATAATGTTAAAGCATAAATAAAGATCAATAAAATGCCAGGGCCTAATATATAGATTAAGCTCTCCCTTTTAAATTGAAATAAAATACCTACGAGGATCTCAAACAGCACAAATACTGCGATGGAAATGTAAACAGTAATTTGTTTTCTTTTGGAAGTACAAAATAACAATATCACAATAAGCATTAAAGGAACATCGAGGTAATTATTGACGATACCCAAAAACTTTCTTAACCCATTATTAAGTGGAATTATACCCTCACCTGCCAAATTATACACTGCCGTAGTCAGGTAATAAAATAAAAGAGATAGCAGGCTTATATGTTTATATAATTTACACCAAACGATAATAAAAACCGGAAGTAATAGAGCAAAAGAAGCTATGCTGCCGATAACTGTGGCGGAATTCATAAGATTGGTTTTTCAGGATAGGGAAGCTTTCAGCATTCCTTCGAACAAAATACAATTCAATCTTATCAATTTTAAGTATTGAAAGAAAATAGGGTACTACTGCTTTTCATCTGTCGTAATATTACCAAACAATCAAAAGAGCATTTATACTTATCTTTCTTTTATGAAGTCTTTATGTTTGGTTGTTTTCAGTTTTTCCTGTAGTTATCTTTTTTCACAAAACGTTTTTTATGGAAGAACTACAGGCCGGTTGCCTTATTTGGAGTATGGTTTGGGAGATGATCGCCTTGGTGGCGCTAAAATGACTTACCTCGACACAAATATAATTGTGCAGATTACAGATAGCGTTACCGATGATTACAAAGTGCAATTATCAATGCATCATACCGCTTATTTACCAAAGCAAAATTTTAAATGGGATAGCAGTATCCAAATAAAACCCTATTATTTGTCAGCAAGCTGGAGAGTGTATGGCGATGATAAGTATGATTATGTATCATTGACCTTGCCGGAGCGTTTGCCATATAGAAGCATGCAGGAAATTACTCCATCAAAAATTATTGTAGATGTTTTTGGTTTAATAAACAATACCAACTGGATAACACAGCTAAAAACAGTAAAGGAAGTAAAAAATGTATGGCATGAGCAGATAGAAGATGATGTATTTCGGGTGCATATAGAATTAATGCATCATCAACATTGGGGCTATTTTATTTATTATAAAAACAATGTGTTGAATATCCGCATTAAACAACAGCCCGCTTCTCTTAAAATAAAAGCGCTGAAAATTGCAGTTGATGCAGGCCACGGAGGCACAAATACCGGCGCAGCAGGATTGACCAGCAAAATCCAGGAAAAAGAATATACTTTAAAAATTGCCAAAGAGTTTGAGAATTATTTGAGAAAAAAAAGGCAAACGTTTTCATGACGCGCAACAATGATACAGACCTAAGTATGATTGACAGAACATTGATGTTAAGGGAACAAGAACCGGATGTATTCATAAGTATTCATTTAAATTCTGCCGGTAATCAAAATGTAAAAGGGGTAAGTACTTATTACCGGTACATAGGCTTTCGTGCGCTATCTCAATATATTTTAGATAGAATGCTCGGATTGAAACTGAATAATTTTGGAAATATCGGGGCCTTTAATTTTGCGTTAAGCGGACCGACAGAATATCCAAATTGTTTGGTAGAAGTTGCTTTCTTAAGCAATGCAGAAGATGAGCAACGCATAATGAACAATGATTTTCATAAAGCTGTAGCCAAACAAATTTATAAAGGAATAAAAGATTGGCTCAAATCCTTATAAACTTACATGAACCGAATTTACATGCTCGCCAAAGAAAATATTTGCTTTATTATTAAAATCTTCACTGGAATCAGTTGTATAAAAAAAACGTTGTTTATTTTTTGAGATACACGCATCTATCTGGGGATGATTTTCTAAATATGCCTGCAGGCTTTTGGCAACAATTTCTCCCTGTGAAATCAGGTTTACAGAAGATGGTAAATGTTTTTCAATTTTTTCTTTTAGTAGCGGGTAGTGCGTGCAGGCAAGTAATAATGTATCAACTTCAGGATTCAATTTTAATATATTTTTGATATGCTTTTCAATAAAATAATCAGCTCCGTTACCGGTATGTTCTCCATTTTCTATGAGTGGAACCCACATTGGGCAAGCCTCTTGAGCCACCCGTACATTAGGGAAAAATTTTTCAATTTCAATAAGATAGGATTCTGATTGCACTGTTCCACTTGTTGCTAAAATTCCAATGTGATTGCTGGATGTATAATGTCCAATGACTTCTGTGGTTGGCCGGATAACGCCAAGAACCCTTGCCTTTGAAGATATTTTTTCAAGGTCATTTTGTTGTATGCTACGTAAGGCTTTTGCTGATGCGGTGTTACAAGCTAATATGATTAGCGGGCAATTTTGATGCAACATCCAGCTTACACATTCTAAGGTATATCGATAAACTGTTTCGAAAGACCGGGTTCCATAGGGTGCACGAGCGTTATCACCTAAATATAAATAATCATAACCTGGCATGCGGTCAACAAATTCCCGTAGGACCGTTAAACCGCCAAACCCAGAATCAAAAACACCTATTGGAGACATGGAAGAATGAAGTTAGAAGTATGAAGTTAGAAGTGCGAAAACGAAACAGGAAATGAGAAATCCGAAGTTAGAAATCCAAATGACTATTACCTATCAACGATGAACTTTCAATGGTTAACTCTCTCTTCGGCAAAATTGATATTAGTTCAGAAATCATATAAAAAAAATCCCGCCGGTTCCTGGCGGGATGGAAGATAATTATTCAACATTATTTTTTTGGTATGCCCGCCGCAGGGTTACTTGCCGGCATTTTAATATTCAGCTTTTTAGCTACTAATGGTAAAAGGTCATCGCCGGGAGGAGCAACTAATAAAGCATCTTTGGTATAAACATAGCTATATCCACCTTCCTTAGCTACCTGGTTTAATGCATTCATTGCTTTACGGAAAACCGGCTCATATAACTGGCTTTGTTTTCCCTGCATAGCATTTTGTACTATCTGTTGCCAGTTTTGAATTTGATAAGCATAACCTTCTAATTCCTGCCTCATAAGATTTCTTGTTGCCGCAGGCGTTTTAGCAGAATCTTTTCCATTTGCTAAGCTGTCTTTCCGGTTATATTCTGATACTAAATACGTAAACTGTGTATTTAAAGAATCTGTCTGATATTTTTGAAGAAGTGTATCTATTTTGCCAACTTCAGGCATCAACGATACTACATCTTCTAATCTAATATAACCCGTTTTTTGTGCCATGGCGCCACCAGCGCTTAAAAGAATAAATGCTGCAATAACAAATAATTTCATCTTGTTCATTTGAGTTTTATATGATGTTTTAATGATGCGTTTTTTGTTTGTATTGGTTGTAACGAAACTGAACTTTTACAAATGTTTTACTTACTTAACACCTAGTTCACGCAATACGTCTTCGCTTTTTTCAAGTTTTGGGTCGGCAAATATAACCGTAATTCCTTCGCTCTTATCTAAAATAAAATCATAGCCGCGTTGCACAGCTAATTTTTGCACGGCGTTATATACCTTGTCCTGTATGGGCTTAATAAGCTCTTGTCTTCTCTTAAAAAGATCGCCTTCAAATCCAAAGCGTTGGCGCTGCAGGTCACGCAGGGTTTTTTCTTTTACAAATAACTGATCTTCTCTTTTTTTGCGGAGCTCTTCACTTAACATTACCTGTTCGGCCTCAAAATCTTTGTACATTTTGTCTAGATCCTGCTGCATTTTATCAATCTCCTTTTGCCAGCCACTGGCTATGTCATCCATATTTTTTTGGGCAGATTTGTAATCCGGCAATTTATCTAAAATGTACTTTGTATCAATAATAGCATAACGCTGTGCATGCACAAAAGCTACAAAGCAAAGGCTGGAGGCCAGGAGAAAAAAAACTTTTTTCATTGTTGAAGAATTATAAATTAGAAATTTTCAATCTAAATTTATTCAGGCTCAAAACCGAGCATAAATGTAAAACGTGATGCATTTTTGAGCCCTTTGTCAGCCGGATTTAAACGATCTAATCCTATACCGTAATCAAAACCAAGCAAGCCAAACATGGGAAGAAAGAAACGCATCCCCACACCTACACTACGACGCAAACGAAAAGGATTATAATCTTTAAATGAGTGCCACCCATTAGCAGCATCAAAGAAAGTAAGACCATAAATTGTACTCCCGGGGTTTGTTACCAATGGGTATCGCAGCTCCAAAGAATATTTATTAAAAATGGTAAAATATCTACTTGCATTACTAAGGTCAGGGTTAATTGATGGATCGGATTGGTCATACACAGGGTAACCGCGATGTGATATTACATCATAGCCTAATAAACCGTAACTGTTTGTTAACCCGTCCCCACCCACCTGGAAGCGTTCAAATGGTGAAAAATCAAGCTTGTTATTATATTTCCCCATGAAGCCATATTTTGCTGACATTTTTAAAACAAACTGGCGGTTTTTATCAGCGCCTGATGGCTTTCCAATAGGTACAAACCATTCGGCATTAAAACGCCATTTATGATATTCAGGGTTTTTATAAGGATTTTTAGAATTAACCAAATCAGGATTTAGTAAAGAATAAGGAGGCGTTAACTGCACACTGGCTACAAAATTAGATCCACTGCGTGGGAACGTAGGGTCAAATACAGAGGAGCGTTGTAAGCCAAGTCTTAAACTTACATTGGTTGAGGTGCCGCTTCTTACATCTGTTCCATCACTCAGGCGGAAAAATCCAGGATAATCCTTTAATTTATATTGCGTAAAATTTAAAGAGTAAACAAGACTAAAGTAATCATCGGGCCATTTTAATTGCTTGCCCAATGAAATACCAAGACTCATTGTGCGTAAAAAACTGGAATCTGCTCTCTCCTTCAACATTCTGCCCGTAAAAGGGTCAAAGGCGTTTGAGAATTTACTATTTGAAAAACTTACCGTAAATGAGTTTCTTTTTTTACCACCTAACCAGGGTTCTGTAAAAGAAAAATTATACGAACGATAGGCGCGGCCATTTGATTGTAAGCGTAAACTCAATTTTTGTCCATCGCCGGTAGGCAAAGGATCCCAGGATGATTTTTTTGTAATATTTTTTATTGAAAAATTATTGAACGTTACACCCAATGTACCCGTCAAACCTACGCCACCGCCCCAACCCGCAGAAAGCTCTAACTGATCGGATGATTTTTCTTCCAGCTCCCAATTAATATCTACCGTTCCATCTTCCTGGTTAGGATTTATTCCTGGATTAATTTTTTCCTGGTTAAAATATTGAAGAGATGATAGTTCCCGTTGTGAACGGATCAAATCTGAACGGCTAAATTTATCACCTGGAACTGTACGCAATTCTCTGCGAATTACATGATCCTTTGTTTTTTCATTCCCATAAATATTCACTGCACGTATGGTTGCCTGTGGCCCTTCAATCATTCGCAATTCATGATCAATCGTATCATTATAGACAGCGGTTTCTATGGGCTCTACTCTAAAGAATAAATAGCCATCATCCTGGTACAAACCTCCAATATCCCCACCCTCTGCTGATAATTGTTTCCCAATTCTTTTATTTAATACATCTACGTTATATACATCCCCTTTATTGATACGTAACACAGCGTTCAATATAGAGTCACTATATTTAGTATTTCCTTTCCAAACAATATTTCCAAAATAATATTTACGGCCTTCATCTACTTTTACATCAATGTTCAAATTGCCATCAGGCGTGTAATACTGTGTGTCAGCAACTATTTGCGCATCCCGGTAACCATGTGCATTATAGTAGGCTAATAATTTCTCTTTATCTTCTTCATACTTTTTCTGGTCAAACTTGGCTCCGCTAAATAATTTAAAACGGAAATACGGATCCAAAAAATCCCTTGTTTTTGTAACAGAAAGAAAACCAAAATCTTTTATGTAATCGCTAAATTCTGTACGATCATTTACGCCATAAGGGCTTTCCACCTTGTCGGGATGAAGGGTAAATTTGGTCATCTCCTTTGTACCCTTCATTTCTTTTTTAAGCTTCAGGTCCGTTACTGTTTCAATACCAATGCCTGGGAACTTGCTCTTCAAGGCGATTTCAATTTTTACCGTTTTCTACCAGGAGACCCTGCTTTTCGTTTTACTCCGTATGTAACCTTAGGCGCGGGGCTTTTCAATTATGATCCGTATGCATATTTAGGCAACGAAAAGTATTACTTACGCCCATTAGGTACAGAAGGACAGGGGGATACTTCTTATCCAGACCGCAAACAATACAGTTCCATGGCAGTTAGCATACCTTTTGGAGTTGGAATAAAATTCTTTAAAGCAAAACGGTTTATATTTACACGACAGAGGTTACCTCTAAGATTTCCATCTGCCTTTCCAAATAAACATAATTTGAAAGTAGCTGTCTATAGCAGGGTTTTAGATAAAGAACAACAAAAAGATGTACAGTTTTTTTTTAATGAATTACAGAAAGAAGAAATCACCCCGGTAATATTTCAACCTTTTTTTCACGAAGTAAAAGAAAAGCTTTCCTTAGCTGATTCAGTTGAAACATTTTTAACATCTGAGGATCTTACTAATGAAATTGATTTTATTATAAGCCTCGGCGGCGATGGAACTTTGTTAGATACCGTAATACTGGTACGCAATAAAAATATTCCGGTTGTAGGCATCAACTTCGGCCGTTTAGGTTTTTTGGCTTCCATTGGCAGGGATGAATTGCACGAAGCAGTAAAAGCCCTGGCCCGGCGTTCTTTTATTGTAGATAAACGATCCCTGATCCATCTTGATTCCAGTTTGTCTTTATTTAATGGGGTGCCGTATGCCCTAAATGAATTTGCTATTCATAAGCGTGATGTTTCTCCAATGATAAAAATCCACACCTATTTGAATGGTGAATTATTAAACACCTATTGGGCTGATGGATTGATTTTAGCAACTCCAACCGGCTCTACTGGTTATTCATTGAGTTGCCAGGGACCTATCGTATTTCCCGATGCATGTAGTTTTGTAATGACCCCTATTGCACCACATAATTTAAACGTTCGTTCAATTGTAGTTCCTGATAATATTATTATCTCATTTGAAATTGAAAGCCGTTCAGACGATATTATCGTTGCCCTGGATTCACGAAGAGAAGTGGTCAACAAGAACATACAATTAGCTGTAAGAAAAGAAAGTTTTACCATTAATCTTGTGCGCTTAAACGAAAATAATTTTTTACAAACCCTGCGTAATAAACTTTCCTGGGGGCTCGATAAGCGTAATTAAATATTTCAAATACCAAACTTCCGGTTATTTCGTTTCATTGAAAAGAAATTGTATTTTACATGAGTATGAAAAATTTTTTCATTGCTATAATAATCTGTTTACCCACAGTTCTTTTTGCTCAAAATTCCGTTACCCAGGAAGGGGAGTTTGGGGTAGGTATAGGAGCTGGGCATTATTTTGGAGACCTAAACACCCGTGCTCATTTAAATCGGCCTAAGCCTGCTGCTACTGCTTTTTTCCGAAAAAATTTCGGTAATTATATTGCCCTTAGGATAGGCGCTAGTTTTGCGCAATTGGGTTATTCCGATGTGTATAATACGGACAACGCATTTAACCATCGTCGTAACCTGAGTTTCAATACCAATGCCTGGGAACTTGCTCTTCAAGGCGATTTCAATTTTTACCGTTTTCTACCAGGAGACCCTGCTTTTCGTTTTACTCCGTATGTAACCTTAGGCGCGGGGCTTTTCAATTATGATCCGTATGCATATTTAGGCAACGAAAAGTATTACTTACGCCCATTAGGTACAGAAGGACAGGGGGATACTTCTTATCCAGACCGCAAACAATACAGTTCCATGGCAGTTAGCATACCTTTTGGAGTTGGAATAAAATACTCCATTAATGAACGTATAAATATCGGTTTTGAAATTGTACATAGGTTTACCAATACTGACTATCTTGACGATGTAAGCAAAACATATGCAGATCCCGGTATCTTTCCACCCAACCCGGACGGCTCGCCTTCCCCTGCCTTTTTATTACAGGACAGGTCGTATGAAACAGGCCCTTTGATAGGAGCAAAAGGATTTCAAAGAGGTGTTAGTACTAATAAAGATCAGTTTGCCACAGCAATATTCTACATTAGCTTTAACCTGCAATCCTATAAATGCCCCACTGCTAATTAATGCTCCCATCCCTGAACGGAGCTCCGGTTTTAAAGTAAAGTATTGAATTTCCACTTTTACACTATCCGGTTAAAACGAAGGATTCGTAGTGGGTAATCGTTTTTTATCAAAATCCAGCTATCCGTGATTACATTTGTGCTCTGTCATGAGTTCACCTGACATTTTAGAACAAATAGATAAAAGCCAGCTTCCACGGCATATTGCTATCATTATGGATGGTAACGGTCGTTGGGCAAAAGAACATGGAAAGGATCGTTTGTTTGGCCATTTTCACGGAGTGGAAAGTGTACGGAACATTGTGGAAGGTTCTGCCGAATTAGGCATAGAATATCTTACGCTATATGCTTTTTCTACAGAAAACTGGGATCGGCCACAATATGAAGTGGTAGGGTTAATGGAATTGTTGGTAACTACCATCCGCAACGAAATTGAAAGCCTGCACAAAAACAATATCAAACTTCATGTAATTGGTGATTTAAGCATGTTACCTGGTTATGCAAGAAAAGAACTCAGCGAAGCCCTTGAAATTACCAGTCATAATACGGGCTTAAATTTAATAATGGCCTTAAGTTATAGCGGTAGATGGGAGCTATTAAATGCTGTAAAAAATATTGCGTGGGAAGTAAAAAACAATAAACTTAATGTAGAAGAGATTGATCAGCATACATTGCAACAATTTTTATGTACGAGTGAGTTTCCAGATCCGGAATTAATGATCCGCACCAGTGGTGAATACAGGATCTCAAACTTTTTACTTTACCAGTTAGCCTATGCTGAGCTTTACTTTACAAATGTGCGTTGGCCTGAATTTAGAAAAAATAATCTATACGAAGCTATCATTGATTATCAATCAAGGGAAAGACGTTTTGGTAAAACAAGTGAGCAAATGAGCAGCCCCCTGTCCCCCGGTGGGGGAACTTAGAACATATCAACTTTGTTTAACACAGTTAGGTTTCAGTATAGCTTTACTTTTTATTTACCAGCGATATTGCTACTATCATTGACTGTTGCATTGCACTTGTATTTTCGGAAACGTATTAAGCAAGTGCATCACATTATCTGTAATAACAATTAGATAAATGTTTGTACAAAATATTATAATGAGATAATCCGCAATACTAAAGTTTGATTGAACTAAGTTTCCCCCACTGGGGGGCAGGGGCGAGTGCCTTTTTAACAAAACCGTTTGAAAATTACCGTTAATTTGCCGCACAAAGCTTGTAGCACCTTTTGCTTACGGATGACTGACTGAACATTGACTTTATGCAACAATTTTTTTCCCGGATTTCTACACTTATTTTTTTTATAAGCATTAGCACATTTTCTGTACTAGCACAAGATACTACAAGGCCAGGTTCGGTAGATCCAGCCTTATTAGAATTAGAAAACAGCCGCATCCCAAAAGAATATACGATCAACTCCGTAAAAGTAGCAGGTGCTAATTTTTTGGATACTGCTATTGTCATTTCCATCTCCGGTTTGCAGGCGGGAGATAAAATACAATTACCAGGTGGAGATGCTTTTTCTAAAGCCATTACCAACCTATGGCGTCAGCGGCTCTTCTCAAACGTAC
>MWWB01000111.1_pt1 | contig 16498 bp, 17 predicted proteins | sample 1047291 | NCBI WGS metagenome assembly MWWB01 (sample SAMN06349976, study PRJNA376086) | soil metagenome | isolation source: MS4-1 sample Antarctic (ecotone) soil | place: Antarctica | reverse complement strand
GAGTAATATTAGGGCAAGCGAAATAGTAGAAAATTGCCAAAGCATTAAAAAGTAGTATTTTTCGCTTAAAAAAATCCAGATGTCATTCGGGGTAAATGTAACAGGTGAAGGGGCTTTAACCAAAGTATTTTTGATGGATACTTCCAGTGGATGTATTGCTGAAATTTTTGCATTTGGAGCTTTACTCAATTCATTTTCTGTTCCGCTTCATGAAGGAAGGATTAATGTAATTGATGGTTACTCAACAGTTGAAGAAGCGCGGGAATTAATGACTGCATTTTTTAAAAGCTCAAAACTTTCGCCATTTGCGTGTAGAATTAAAAATGCAAATTATTCATTTGGTCAGGACAGTTATCATCTTACTAAATTTTCAAAAGGTTCAAGTGCTATTCACGGTTTAATTTACGATGCTGTTTTTTCAGTTGTTAACCAATCAGCTGATGAAACCGAAGCTTGCGTTACGTTTCAATACGTTTATGATAACGATAGTGAGGGTTACCCGTTTAGTTACAGGTGCGAGGTAGAATATACATTAACAGCTAACAATTCTCTTACCATAACAACCACCATTACCAACATTGATGAACAACTTATGCCGGTGGCCGATGGCTGGCATCCTTACTTTACTTTAGGTGATCGGGTAGATGAATGCCAACTTGAATTTCAAAGTAAAGAAATGCTTGAGTTTGACGAAGACCTTGTACCAACGGGGAGGCTTATCCCTTATCAGGTTTTTGGTTCTTTAGAAGAAATAAATACTATAACTCTTGACAATTGCTTTACAGTAAACTTTGCAGAATGCCAGCCATTATGTGTGTTTCGAAATCCAAAAAAGAAAGTGCAGGTTGAAATATATCCTGCAACCTCGTATCCTTACCTGCTGATTTTTACACCTGATCATCGTAAAAGTATTGCTATCGAAAATTTAAGCGCTGCGCCGGATGCTTTTAATAATGGTATTGGCCTTAAGGTACTCGCACCTGATGAATCTGCTTCTTATACAACTAAATTTGTAATTCACCCGTTATAGACTTGCCATGGCATCCAAACATATTATTTTAAAATTCGCCGAAAGATTCGGAACAACACCACGTTTATTTTTTTCTCCCGGAAGAATTAATCTTATTGGAGAGCATATTGATTATAATGATGGATTTGTAATGCCCGCGGCTATCGACAAAGGCATTTGGTATGCAGTTGCTCCTAACAATTCTGATACACTTAACTTTTTCAGCTTCGACGAAAATGAAGAGTACTCAGTAAGCCGTTTTGAAGTAAGAAAAAACGATGGGTGGAGAAATTATGTATTAGGCGTGGTAGACCAGGTTATACAAAAGAACCTTCCACTGCAAGGTTTTGATTGTGTGTTTGGTGGAGATATTCCCATAGGTGCCGGACTGTCATCGTCTGCCGCAGTAGAGTGTGGGCTCTTGTTTGCATTGAATGAAATATTTCAGTTTCAGCTTTCGCGGCTTGATATTGCACTCATGGCTCAAAAGGCTGAGCATACTTTTCCGGGAGTGCAATGCGGCATTATGGATATGTATGCAAGTTTGATGGGGAAACGCGATCATGTTATTTTATTAAATTGTTTGAAGCTTGAGCACAAGTATTTTCCTTTGCAATTACGCGAGTACACATTAGTTCTTATTAATACAAAAGTCCATCATTCACTTGCCAGCGGCGAATACAATATTCGAAGACAACAATGCCAGGAAGGTTATAAGATCATTCAAATGAATGTTGAAAGAAATATAAGTTCGTGGCAGGATGTTCACCCGCAGGATGTTGAGCAACTAAAAGATAAAATGGAGGGAAAAGTTTACCAGCGCTCATTGTATGTAACGCAGGAAATTGAAAGAACACAAAAAGCCGGTCAGCATTTAGAGAATAATCAATTGGAGGAATTTGGAAAACTAATGTTCGAAACACATAAGGGCCTCAGTGAATTGTATGAAGTAAGCTGTCCTGAACTTGATTTTTTGGTAGACAAAGCAAAAGATCATCCTTCGATAATCGGGAGCCGGGTTATGGGAGGAGGCTTTGGAGGATGCACCATAAACTTTATAAAAAAACAAGATTGGGCAGAGGTGACAGATCAAATTACAAAAGCCTATAAACAGCAATTTAATATTGATGCCGAAGTATATGAAGTAGCTACCAGCGATGGAACTTACGAAGCAGTGGCAGGATAGGATTTTTAGTTTGGAGTTTGGGTATGGAGTTTGGGTATGGAGTTTGGAGTTTCGAGTTTCGGGTTTGGAGTTGAGCGTGTTAATGATTTTTGATTGCTTCTTTACAAAGAATATTCAATGCACACTTCTTAAAACACTCAAATAATCAGCGCTCAATTTTCAATGTTCAGTATGCCTTATTCCAAACATCTTCCGCCTTATGCCTTAGACCTTGTTATAACACTCAATAACCAACGCCCAAATTTCAATAACCAAATGCATCTTATTCCAACACCTTAAACTTTAAACCTTAAACGTTTTTTAAACAATCATGTACGCAAAAAAGTCAGAGATAGATATTGTTAACGAGGTACTTGAAGAATGCATATTAGCTTATCCTGTATCATCGTTCGTTATTAGTTTATATAAGCAATACCGCGAAAGGGGAAGCCTGAGCAAAAAACAATTGCAGGGATTATTTAGTAAAGCTTCACAGGTAAAAGACATTGTTCCCGGCAAACTCGCCACGTTAGAAGCTGTGATAAATAAAATGCCAACAAGATATAAATCAGAGTTGCCGGAACCGAAACCAATGTTCGAAAAAGAAGAAAGTACAGGCAAGGCGATAGACGAAATTTTAGAAAAATATCCCCAGCATAAAAGAGTGCTGTTTTTAAAATCAAAATACGACAACAACGAATTGCTTTCGCCTGTAGAAATTGCTGATCTAAAAAGGTTCAAACAATTACTTAAATAGAACTTGTTTTAACGGTTAAAACTTCAACTAATGATACAAGCCAGGGAATTGCGAATAGGTAACCTAATTGTTTGGAACCCAAAATTGGTAAACCCCGGTGTTACATTATCAGCCATGCAGATAGAGGTATTCTCAATAATGCATGATAAAGTATTTTACGTTTTTCCAAACATCGAGAACAGGGTTGAGCCTTTTGAAGATGATGTAGCAAAAATGGGAACCAGTTTTAAGCTATTAGAAGAACTTGAACCGATCCTACTTTCTACTGAAATATTAAAGAAGGCAGGATTTGAAGAAAAAGGAGGACTGTTATCTTCCAGATATTTTGAAAAAGGCGATCTGCAATTAAAGCAGACCGGAGAATATTTTCAGAGAGTTATAGTAACAAAGCTTAATACTGCAGTATTTAATCTGCCGATAACCACCTTACATCAACTCCAGAATTTATGCTTTGCATTAATGGGCGAAGAAATCGAAGTGAAGCTTCACGGCCAACAATCGTAAGGCCAGAGTTACCTGCAATGATGTTTTGCCCCAAACTTTACTCTCTTTCGCAGTATTTAGTGTTGGCACATTGTAGTGCATTTGGAGCTGAATAATTTACGGAAATTTTTCTCTTGTTGACCATTTTATGGAAATCCTTGAATTCATAATCCTATTATTATTCTAAAAAGATTTTATCGGCAATAATGAAACCTTTTGCAATAGCTTACTTATTTGGACTATTAGCTTGTCAACAACCTAAGCAACCTGAACAATCACTTTCTTTATTGACAGATGATGTGAATTATTCTGTTTATTCTTGGTATTATGCTCCAAGCTATTGGGATTTTTATTTGGACTATTACATTAATATTGATAAAAGCGGACAGTTTAAGATTATGAAACGGGATAGTTTGAACAAAACGACGTATTACACAGGTGTACTCAATGATACTATCGGTAAACTGATTGATAAAGCTTTTTCCGTTGACAGTTTTAAAGCTAATTACAAGTCAGACTCGCTGCAAAACCTTGCCTACAGCGGTTACACATACTGCTTCGATTATAAAAAGAAAAACCATGAGCGAAAGTGGATACGATTTGAGCAATCGAAAAGCCCCGGGCGACTGAAACGATTAAGTATGGTACTTGAAACACTTACTACGGACAGCGCTACTCAAGTAGACACGTTAGAACTGCCTCATGTTGAAGAACTGAAAAAGTTTAGTGCAGCTTTCTTAGGACCTTTGCCTAAACTTGAAAAGTCAAAGTTTGAACCGCCACGCATAAAACGCATACAAGAGTATTTGCAATAGCAAAGGTGCCGGCAAAGCAATGGGAGTAAATCTTTCATCTTTAGTACCGAGGTTGACGGAAATTGACATTTGTACATGACCTAACGTTAAAGATGCCTTGCATCGTAAATATCTGAACGAAGATGCATCGAATAAAAAACCACTTCACGTTAATGAAGTGGCTTATTATTAAGAAAAAAAGGCAACTTTAGAATTTCATTTTGTTTTAAACCTCTTACCTGTACAAAATTAGCTCCTGCAATAATTTCCTCTATAGTTACAATTGTCTAAGTTGGGGGTAGTATAATTACTCTTTGGGACCATTCACTTTTTGTTTTAAGTCTTTTGCCTTGCTAATGCTTCATATTCAAAAAAATAAAAAAGGATTTTTAAAATCCTTTTAAATTATTATTTCGTAGCTTACTAAGAATTAACGATTCTTTGATTGCAGGTTACAGTATTCATCTTTTAAACAATGTTGCTGTCTTATTTTATGCTGTACGGAAACACAGGTATTGCCAAATCTTCAATGTGTATAGTTTCTATACATATACGCGCCGGGTAGTTATTATCCACGTCCATCGAATCCTAACTATTCTGTCCAAAACTATCAATCCTGTTCTATGATGATTTTTCATTCTTTAAACAATAAGTCATGACTAAAAAAAAGAGTTCTTTTGAAGAAACAAAAATTCCTCTTCAAGAGATAGAAACAAATTCCTCAAGGCGTAAGTTTTTAACTTATGCAGGTTTATCCACCGTTCTTGCTGCTGCATCTTGTCGTAAGAGTGTGCTGGAAGATGTACTGGATGGTAAAAATCCTTTCCATGATCAAAAAGATACAGTTAATCTTGGTAGTGGCGATGTTGGCATTTTAAATTATGCTTATGCATTAGAACAATTAGAGGCAGCTTTTTACATTATGGTTTCTAAAAACTTCTACGCAGGGATTAGCAGTAAAGAAAAAATTTATCTGGAGGACATTCGCGATCATGAAATTGCACACCGGGAATTTTTTAAAAAGGTATTAGGAAGCAGTGCTATTCGTGCACTCGAAGTTGATTTTAGTACTATAAATTTTAAAAGTAGAGAGAGCGTTCTGGGCACAGCAAAAGCATTTGAAGATTTAGGAGTATCTGCGTATAATGGTGCCGGTGAACTATTGAAAAGTGCGGATAATCTATTATTAGCAGGAAAGATTGTATCTGTGGAGGCAAGACATGCTGCTACACTCCGCGATTTAATACAATACGGAAGTTTTGCTGATAATACCGTTGTTGATCAAATGGGGTTAGATGTATTTCGCAAACCGCCTGAAGTGCTACAAATTGCCAGCACCTATATAAAAACAAAAATCAACGCAAATAATCTACCAACCTCTTAAAATTCATACAAATGAACTTACATAATATAATTAATGAAATAGAGAAAGCAGATCCTGAAGTATACGGGCGGTTAGATGGTAGAAGAGCTGCTGTAAAGAAATTGACAAGTTTTACGGGTAAGGTTGCTTTATCAGCTGTGCCTATTGCATTTGGCTCATTACTTAAAAAAGCATACGGACAAAGTGTTTCACCCCAAATCATAGAGGTGCTGAATTTTGCCCTTACATTAGAATATCTGGAAGCAGAGTTTTATTCTCGTGGCCTTGAAAGGGGGGGATTAATCACTAACGATGTTGATCGTGCTGCTTTAGAAACTATTCGTATGCATGAACAGCAACACGTTACTTTTTTACAAACCACTATCAAAAGTTTAGGTGGTATGCCTGTAGCTATGCCTACTTTTGATTTTACAGCCAAGGGCACCTTCCCTGCTGTATTTACAAATTATCAGATCTTTTTAGCCGTTGCGCAAGTGTTTGAAGATACAGGCGTGCGGGCTTATAAAGGACAGGCTGGAAATCTTATGAGCAACGACGAAATATTAAGGGCAGCCTTAAGGATACATTCAGTAGAAGGACGTCATGCATCGCACATTAGAGAAATGCGTAACCGCAATTTTGGAGCTCCTGTACAGCCCTGGATAACGCTTAACAAAAGTGGTATCGAGGGTGTTAGCGCAGCTGCGGCAGCTGCGATACAACCAAGTTACAATGGAGAGGAATTAGTTGTACAGGCAGGTATAAATATTGTTGGTATTAACGGTTTTGATATATCTGCAGAAGATGCGTCAGAAGCATTTGATGAACCATTAACTAAGATGCAGGTATTAGCAATCGTGAAACCATTCATAGTATAACTTCAACGGAAACAAACCTTGTATTTTAAAGAGGCTGTCTCACAATGAAGAGACAGCCTCTTCTTTTTTTTGCCTTTTATTTCTACGACCTAAACACATTGAACGCTCTGCTAATATCCGGAAGAATACAACTACTCGTCATCAAAATTTTAGAGAAGGATATCGATGAATTCCGGCTTCTATCACATTATCTGGGGTGGTGATAACACGTGCATGGGCTTCAAAAGACAGCAGGGGGACTCGAAATGTTTAATTATTTATTTGGTGGCTTCTGTTCAGCTTGCATTAATTAATAATAACTACTAACCAATTTCTTGCTCATGAATTATCAAAAGCTCATGCCAATACCTACTTTAAAAGAACGGTTGTAAGAGTTAAGACTTCTGTTTGCATCCACTTTCGTTAAGCCATGATCGTAAGAGGCCATTACATTTAGGCCATTAGTAAATTGGTAGCCTATACCACCTGTAATACCTGCATCTAAGCGATTAAATTGGCTTGTGGCATCCAATTTAGTGTTCAATAAATTTATACCAAATACACCTGCCGTTGTACGCAAGCCGGCATCCATTAAGTATGAAACCTGGGGGCCGGTAAACACTTGAAATCCATTTATATTAGCTTTTAGCAGCACAGGTATATCAATGTATTGTGCGTTTAATCTTGCTTTGGCATTGGCACCTAAAAAGCCCATGCCTTTTACATCAAGTGCACCTTTAAGCTCATATCCTTTTTGCGAATAATACAAGGCAGGCTCCACCGACATAACATCCCCTAAAGGTATGGCTGCATACCCGCCTGCAAAAAAGCCTGTGCGGTTGCCGGTGGTTATCATGCCATTTGTAAAATCAAGAATGTTGCCCAAACTGTTAACCGCATCGCCGCGCATATTAGCAGAAGATATACCGGCACGTACGCCAAAAGAAGGCTTTAATTGTGCCATGGTTAATGTAGAAATTGTGATTAAGATAAACAGTAAAATTTGCTTTTTCATATTGGAGGTGAACGGGTTTTTCAGTCGTTCTGTGCCAGCAAAAGCAAAAGGCAGCCCAACCTTGATGCGGATTAAATAAGCTTTTGTTAAAGCAAAAAATGTTTTATAATGAGCGCTCAGGCGTACAAAGAAATTCAACTTAAGTTTGGAAAAAATATAGTTGTAAAAGATATAAAATGCATTTCTGATTAAGCTGCAATTGTGACCCCCTTAGTTAGTTTGTTTGGCTAATAGCATGAATTATTTTCTCACGCAAAGGTGCAAAGGGCAAAGGCGCAAACTTTTTTTCTTTGCGTCTTGGGTATTTTTTTCTTAGCCTCTTGGCGTGAAAAATTTAATAATCAAAGAACCTAAAACACCTTATCTATATCGCCTGTTTTGATTTTAGCTCAAGATATTTGTTGATCGCATTTACAGTTAGATCTTTGGGAGGAGTGAGAATAGAAAGAATGCCATACTGCTGAAGTTCTTTGGCTATAAGTCGTTTCTCAAAAGCAAATTGTTCGGCTACTGTTTTAATGTAAACCTCTTCCACATTTGCAGCAGGTGCAGTAATAACAGATTTGAGTTCAGTATTCTCAAAGAACACGGTTAGCAATAAATGGTGAGATGCAATTTTACGGAGGTAAGGCAGATGTCGTCGCATACCTGATAGCGACTCGAAATTGGTAAACAATACAATAAGACTTCGTTGATTTATTCGCCTCCGTATACTGGCATACAGTTGCTCGAAATCGCTTTCAAGATACCTTGTCTTTTGATTATATAATACCTCGAGAATTAACTCCATTTGTGTGGCCTTCCGGTTTGCAGGTAAAAAAGCTCCGGCTTTTTCGCTAAAGGTTACCAGCCCTGCTTTATCCTGTTTTAACAATGCAACATTGCTAAGTACAAGTGAGGCATTAATCGCATAATCAAGTAAACTCATTCCTTCAAAAGGCATTTTCATTACACGGCCTTTGTCGATTACACAATACAACTGCTGGCTCTTTTCATCGGTAAAGTTATTTACCATTAACTGTCCTTTTCTCGCAGTCGCCTTCCAGTTAATGGTTCGGTAATCGTCTCCCGTTACATATTCTTTCACCTGTTCAAACTCCATACTATGCCCGAGCCTTCTAACCTTTTTTACTCCTGCTTCGGTAAGCCTGTTACTGATTGCCATTAACTGGTATTTGCGCATTTGAATATAAGAGGGATATACAGGAACATCAGCAGGCTGTTCAAATTTATAACGTCGGTTTATCAGGCCTATTGAATTTGATACGAAAATATTTACAGTACCAAAATGGTAAGCCCCACGTTTTAAAGGTCTTAACTCGTAATTGATGGTAACGTTTTGCTTAGCCTTCGCTGCTGCTTTAAACAATACATCTCTCCGTTGAAACTGCTGCGGTATTTCATCAATAACTTCTAATGTCACCGGAAATCGATACCTGTTCTCTATATCAATCTGAATGGGATTGTCGTCACCGTTACTAAATCTGTCGGCATGAGTGCGCCTGCCAAAAATACCTTTGGGCGTTTTAAATAAAAGCAAATAATCTGCAACAAGCAGCACAATCAAAGTCAATAAAAATGCATAGGGTAAAATACCCAGCCAGGGTAAAAAGAAACGGCAAACAAATAATATAACACAACCAATCAATGCTGCATACCAACGGTTGGTAAAAAACAAAGGGGTGATATGGGCGGACCAATATTTTTTCAAAAAGTAATTTTTTAGATTTGACTACTTTTAAAAAGTTGGCAAATCTTATTGCAATCATTATTGTCAAATCTGTTGTTATCGCGGCACTTCGATTTTTTTAACGATGGTTTCTATAACATCATCGGGTGTACTTCCTTCCATTTCCTTTTCAGGGGTAAGTATTATGCGGTGACGAAGCACTGAATGCAAAACTTTTATTACATCATCAGGTGTTACAAATTCACGTCCGCTTATAACGGCCATTGCTTTTGAAGCTTTCAGTACTGCAACAGATGCCCGCGGCGAAGCGCCAAGAAACAACGATTTATTATTTCTTGTTTCATACACAAGTTCGGCAATGTAGCGCAACACTTTTTCTTCAATATGCAGGCTCTCTGCAACCAGCCTGAATTCTTGAATTTGTTGTGCAGTTAATACAGGGTTTACTTCATTAGTAAAGTGCGTTGTTTTGCCTGCATGCGAAAACTGCAGGATTTTTATCTCTTCTTCAAGCGATGGATATTTAACTTCTACCTTGAACATAAACCTGTCTAACTGCGCCTCGGGAAGTCGGTATGTTCCCTCCTGCTCTACCGGGTTTTGAGTAGCCAGCACAAGAAAAGGTGCATCCATTGCATACATGGTTCCGTCGTAAGTAATTTGCTTTTCTTCCATCACCTCAAATAATGCGGCCTGGGTTTTTGCAGGCGAACGATTTATTTCATCAATCAAAACAACATTGCTGAAAATGGGACCGCGCCTAAAAGAAAAAGTTCCGGTTTGAGGATTAAATACCGAGGTTCCCAAAATATCACTGGGCATAAGATCGGGAGTGAACTGTATGCGGCTGAAAGGAACATCAATACATCGGGCCAACAGTTTTGCAGTTAGTGTTTTTGCTACACCAGGCACGCCTTCTATCAGTACATGTCCATCGGCAAGAATAGCTGCAATCAGCAATTCGATCATTGCTTCCTGCCCTACAATTACTTTTCCTATTTCCGCTTTTACCTGTGTTACCGCTTCACTTAACTTAGCAACATCCGGCCTTTGCTCTAATTGTTCTATATCCATTTTCAAACTTGTTTATAAAAATGATCAATGTTCCTGTCAAGACTTAATAGCATCATATCTGTTACCCTTGGCTCAGTGGGCAATGCTGAAAATAGTTTGACCAGATCAGATACCTTTTCTTTATCCACCCCGCTTTTTCTATGTAATTGCTGAACAAAATCTTCATCCAGTGTTTGCGTAGCAATGTTAAAACGGCTGCGGACAAACTCAAGAAAATGGCTCATCTTTTTATCAGCAATGCTGTTATTATCCTTGTTATTATAATATACTCCGGCAACAGTTTTTACAAAATCGAGTGTACTGTTTTTTAAAGGTGTAATTACCGGAATTACTCTTTGCCTCCGCTTCATTTCGAAGAAGACATATAACAGCAGGCCAATTAAAGACAACCGCAATGCCCATCGTAAAAATTCATTTGACAGAAGGAAACGGAAAGGAGTTGATGCACCTTCCGGCCCCAGCTTATAAAATTCATCCCAATATATTTTTGATGTTTCAGGAGGCAGGTATGATAAGACTTTTGCAGTATAGGCCGCATTGTTTTTATACAGCAAGAAATAGTTGCTGAAACACAACGGGTTTGCATGTATAAAAAATGCTCCTTTGCCATAGGGAACTTTTATATATACCGGCTTATTCTTATTGTTAGTACTAATGATGGTGGTTTTTGCGGTATCGATTTTAGAAAAATACTGACCGATCGTAGCTGTTAAAAATGTATAATTTTCGGGTGCTTTTAAAGCAGGATTTATAAAGTTGATACCCGAAGAGTCGTGAAATGTAAGAGATACAGGGGTAGCAGTTTGAAGGCCAAAAAAGTCTAAAAAAGATTTATGGAACATGTTTGCAGAGGCAACAACAACGTTTCCATTTCCTACATATTTTCTTAATGCCGCAAAGTCGGTAGCCGGAAGTTCAAGCGTTGGGCCAATGATAAAATAAGCACCATTTGTTTCTTTAGATTTATTAACCTGGTTGTAAACAGGCATACGAAAAGATTGAATACCCGCTGTTGGAAAAATATTTTTTAGCTGTTTATAAATGATGAAACCGCCATAAGGATTCTTATCTTGCTTACTTATCGTTACTGTCCAATCAATGGGCTTTGGTTTATTTATTTCTGCAATAAGGTACAGGATAAATAACGCTGAAAACACAATCATGAAGCTCCTGTATCCTTTCACTGCAGTTGATTATTAAATTGTTGAAATTGTGCCTGTAAATTTTTGAAGTCGTCTTCGGCAACATTCATTTCTCCGTACCACGAATATTCAAAATTGTACGTAAGCTTTTTAAACAATGATTGCCAGGGCTTACCCAATACCTCCGAAATATAATCGTTATTCGTTTTATTTATCTGCCAGTCGATATATCCTTTATCTGCTAAATGTTTTAGAGATTGCAGATACAAAAGCCTTATAGCAAGGCGAAAATTCCTGTTGTCAATAGCTTTGTTTATAGCCTCATCAAAAGATATTGTGTTTATATCTTCTCCGGTGGAAGTGTACGGCAAATCACTTCCGCTGCCGCGGGCAAACAATCCGCCTTTGTTCATTCCCATAACTTTCACTACAAAAAATACTATAGCAGCCACTCCAAGTAAAAGCAATGCAGACCATACAGTTGTTCTACCCCTTTTGGTTCGCATGATTTGTGTTATTTGCCACCACACCCAATCCCAAAATCTTTCCCACAAGCTTTTGGGCGGCTCAACCAGGCGGTCGTATTGAAAGTCTTTATTCTTTTTTAAATCCTGCAACGCTTTATCATCAAAGCTTCGAACAACTATTTTTGAAGTATCTGTTTGCACACGCTTTTGTGCAATTGTATAATCACAATAAAAAAGAAAGAGAATGAATATGAACAAACACTTCATTAATACTGCTCTTGTACATTATTAAAGTCATTGCCTTTTTCTCCCAGCGTATTTAATCTTTGCAATACACCTGTACCATATTGCCGCTCGGCAAGGTTGAAGTAATGCAAAACAACGGAAACATAAAACACAATATAAAATACAAAAGAAAAGATGTTTAAAACCGAAGTTGCTATACCAATGGTTGTGCTTATGTCTTTGGTAGTAAAGTACGATGCAAGGCCTGTAAGCAATGCAAATACCCCCGAAATAATACCTGCACTAAAAGAGTAAATAATGTACACCAATAAATAGGTACCAAAGGAGTTCCAGAAATTATCTTTTATAAGTGCAAAACAGCGGTTCCATGCGCCGCCGAAAGTTTCATCTTCAACAATTACAGCAATGGAAAATGGGACAAAAACGACTGCAAGATAAATGCCTGGTATGAGGCAAAATGCAAAACCTGCTGCTGTTAAAAGAGCAATAGGTACGGAATACAATAAAACTTTTAAAAAATACTTTTTAAACTCGTCCCACACTTCCTGTATAGTTGGCGCCTGCTTTTGCAACCTGTCGTACAGTTTCATATAACACGTAATAACGGCGCTCATGGCAATAAAATTTATCCATGCTAATGCGACTACAACAAAGTAAGTTCCGTTAAACATCCAAAAAGGCGATCTCGTAGTATTTCTGTTTCCACGTACACCGTCTTCATATCCCCGCATGAAATCTTTAAATGCCCCACCCATTACACCACCCTGGTATATACCATTAAGAATGGAATTTGCGAGCATGAAAATTCCTGCGATAATGAGAAAGCTGGTAACGAGCGGCTTAAAATTCTGCCGGATAAATCCAAAAGTATCATTGAGGTTTTCGCTCAGATCCCGGATCTTTCTGAGTTCAATTTTTTGTTCAGCCATTCGGTAAAGTTTTGTGTTTGGTTTTGGTCAGATTGACCCTGTAATGCACTTTGCATTTTTTTATGAAGACGTATGGGATAAATTATAAAATACCAGGTTATAAAAATTAAGCTTCCCATTAAAATGGAAAGACTAATCCATAAAGGCATTTTATCGTACCGGGTAACAAAGCTTTCTAAAAATGCGGCAATGAGAAAGACAGGCACTAATCCAAAAACAATTTTCAAACCATCACGGCCGCCCTTTAATATAGAAACGCTACGGCTAAAAGTGCCTGGAAACAAAATACTGTTGCCTACAATTAAACCTGCTGCGCCTGCAATTACAATTGCCCAAACTTCCAAAGTGCCATGAATAAAAATTACTGTTATACTTTTAAACCCAAGGTGCTTAGAAAAAAAGTAATATTCAAATGAGCCCAGCATTAAACCATTTTGCATTAAAAGCCAAACTGTACCAACCGAAAGGAATGCACCCATGGCATAGGTTGCAAAAGCGACCCTTATGTTATTGAATGCAATCGCAAAAAACATGTTCAATTGGTTATCACTTTTATAAATGCCAAAAGGGTCGCCCTTTTCTATATTCTCGTTGGTAAGGTTTACATAGTTGTCACTTAAAATAAGTCTTATAAAAGTTTCATCATACTTTGCTGAAATAGCCCCGATAGTGCAAAACACAAGGAAGAAAATGAGCGAATAAGCAAACTGGCGATGATAGTACCTAAATAAATAAGGCAGTTCATATTGCCAGAAACTCCAGATGCGTGCAGACTTTTCTTTTTTGTTCTTATAAATATTTTGATGAAACAAGGTTGCCAGCCCGTTAAGATATTTGGTTGTAGCGCTGTTAGGATAAAATGTTTTGCTGTACGAAAGATCGTCCGTTAACTCAATAAACCGGTCAGCTAATTTGTCAGCATTTTCATGAAGCTTTATTTCATTCTCATAAAGCTTCCACTTATCAATATTTTGCTTTAGAAACTGAGCCTCTCTCATTATAACAGCAGTGTAGGAGTTCGGGTAAAAATAAGTTACAAAAGGGACACGTATATTACTAAATAAAAACTTATTTGCAGTAACTATATTTATGAAACGACCAATCAAAATTTATTTTTCTGCACCGTTAGAATGGAAATTCTGCTGCGCAATATGGCTTCAAGGTGTGGGGTTCTGCCAGACAATTAAAAACAAATATTACTGATGAATACAATCACAATAACTACTCCCCAAAATACAGAGATTGAATATGAACTTGGAAGTTTAGGCGACCGCGTTGTTGGAGCCATCATTGACTGGCTGATAATAATAGCTTACGCAGTAGTTATAATGGCAACATTTGTATTTGGACGATTACAAAATTTTTCGGGCACTTCAAGGTTTCTTCTTGTGCTGTTTGCCCTGCCACCTGTTTTTTACGACCTGGCAAGCGAACTGTTGCTTAACGGGCAAAGCCTGGGCAAAAAAGTAATGGGAATAAAAGTTATAAGTCTTAGCGGAGAACAGCCATCCTTCTCGCAGTACCTTAACCGCTGGGTTTTCAGGTTAGTGGATTTCACCTTTTCGAGCCAAATGGTAGGATTTATTATGGTTGCAGCAACCGAAAAAAAACAACGTCTGGGAGATTTAATTGCAGGAACCGTCTTGGTGAAAACAAAATTAAGAACCGGATTAAATGATACCTGGTATGAGCCTACTGCTTCAGACAACTACCAGGTCAATTATCCTGAAGTAATTGATCTTAAAGACAACGATATTCAGTTAATAAAAGAAGTTATTGTAACAGTAAGACGAACAGGCAACACTATGCTTTCGTTACAGGCACAACAAAAAATTGAACAGGTTCTGCATATACAAAGCAGGCATTCAGACCCGATGATGTTTTTGCAAACAGTACTTTCAGATTACAATCATCTTACTTCAAAATTATAACTGATGGAGCTAACATTGTAAAGGGATACATCGGTATATTTCTAAACACGCCAAATAATACTACAACCACAAAAACTATTTTTACAAATGCGGTTGAATAAAATATTTTCTGGATAATAGGCTTTGTTCTAAACATATTACTTAGGCTAACAAATGCCGAATAAATAAGCAACGGCAAGCTCATTACTAATAGTACATTATAGTTTATCGCCTGCATTACGTCACCATGTAACAATGAAGATATTGCCCTTTGAGAACCACAACCAGGGCAGAGTAAACCCGTTAAACTATAAATGGGGCAACGTGGAAAAAAATTGGAATAACGGGCATCTGCAAAAAAATATAATAGTGCCAATACAGGCACTGTTGCCGTAATTAATAAAATTTTATATTGCTGCTTTATCCTTTCCAATACTAATCATTAACCATGTTGTGCCAAATTGCAAGCCCGCCAAAAAAGAAAACAAAAACAAAAACACTTATAACAACTGCGGCCCCTGTCCAAAAGCCGATTTTGGTCCACTTTGCTGCATCGTTCGAAGCTTGCAAAGCGCCGTTATAATCTCCTGCAGCAAAGTTCCTGTTGACCATCAAGGCAAAAATAATTCCTACAATCCCAAATGGCTGGCAACAAAATATAGTTACTAAAATAGATTCTACCAGCCAGTTCTTAGGAGGACTTTGCGGAACTGAAGATTGAGATTGATACGACTGATCCATGCGTGGTTGTTTTGGTTAAAGATGCAATAAATGTAAAAGGAAAAAGTGAAAGCGAGAAATGAAGAAGTTTAATTTTACCTCTCCGTAATTAATGAAGCTGTGTCAGTAAATTAGACGCAGAAAATAAGCACATCGTTACAAACTGCAGTACCGCTATTTAAGAGATTAATAAAGAACAGGTTTAGCAGATGGGAGCTCAAAGAAAAATATAATTGCACCTGAGCCGCAGAATAAACAATACTCAATGTTGGTACAACAAAATACGAGGTTTACTGTGCTATACAAATAGAAAAATTTAACTTCAATTTTCAATAACCCGATATTATGAACAAGCCTTTCAGGACAGTAATGGTACTGTTACTTTATGTTGTTACAATAACAAGCTGCCGCAAAGACACTGAAAATACAGGATCAGATGGAAGTGAATTTTTTGTTTCAGCAACCTCTTTAGCAACATATCCGAAAGAAATTCAAATTGGGTCCCTAAAAGTCCCACACGCCTTTACCATGGTACGGCCGATGTCACCGTTTTTTATCAAACTTCTGTAACAACTTATAACAGGTTTAAAGCCGCTGGTGCAACTAATGTAGAGTTAATTTCTATCCCCAATGGGAACCATCAAACAAGTATTGATCCTATGCTGGTGAATGCGCTTGCATGGTTTCAGTCGTTGGATAAGTAAAATGTTTTCTACTTTTTAATTAATATGATAGGAAAGGTCTTACAGTAAATTAGTATAAAAATGAAGGTTCTCTTTTAAAGGCAAACCAAACGTTTGTAACTGATGCACGATTCCCTCTGTATTAATTTGCTGGTTCAGTAGTCTTTCTTTTAAAAAGCAGTTTGATCTTGGTT
>MWWB01000110.1_pt1 | contig 16628 bp, 14 predicted proteins | sample 1047291 | NCBI WGS metagenome assembly MWWB01 (sample SAMN06349976, study PRJNA376086) | soil metagenome | isolation source: MS4-1 sample Antarctic (ecotone) soil | place: Antarctica | reverse complement strand
ATCTCTGCTACAAATCCACTCAATCCCGGCAATCCGAGTGAACATAAACCGGCAATAACAAATACGGTAGAAATGAAAGGTGTTACCTTTAATAAACCCCCTAACTCCGCCACCAGCCTTGTATGCGTTCTGCTATAGATCATGCCGATAGCAGCAAAGAAAAGGGCTGTCATTAAACCATGCGAAACCATTTGTAGTACCGCGCCATTGATCGAGGTTTTTGTAAGCATTCCAATACCCAGTAACACAAATCCGCAGTGGCTTATGGATGAATATGCATTGATGTATTTCAGGTCGGTTTGCATCAGTGTAGCAAAGGCTCCGTAAATAATGGCTATAGTTGCAAATAAGATAATAACCCCTGAATAGGCCTGAGCTGCATCAGGCATTAAATAAGTGGCAACACGCAGGCAACCATATCCGCCAAGCTTCATAGATATACCCGCAAGAAACATAGAGGCTGCTGTAGGCGCTGACGAGTGTCCATCGGGCACCCAGGTATGGAACGGGAACAAAGCAGTAAATACGCCAAAGCCAATAAAGGCAAAAGGAAAGAATAATTTTTGAACAGTTAATGGAACAGGCGTTTGAGCTATCTGTAGAATATTAAACGTATGCGTGTTGAAATAAATACCTGCTATTCCAACAAATACCAACGCAGATCCTCCCATCAGCATTAGGGCGAGCTTCATGGCACTGTATTCTTTTTTGCCGCTTCCCCAAATGCCAATCAATAAAAACTTTGGTATAACAGCAATTTCGAGAAAAAAGAACAGCGTAAACAAGTCAAGAGAAATAAAGAAGCCATAAGCGCCAACACTCAACAGCATCAGCAAAAAGAAAAATTCTTTGCTTAGCTTTTCAGTTGTCCATGAAACTAATATACCTGCAATAACAATAAAAGCGGTAAGTAAGATCATTGCTATGGAAATGCCATCTACCCCGACATGATAATTAATATTTAGCGGTTTAAACCAACTGTAACTGTACTGAAACATCATTTCCGGTGAACTGGCTGTGTGTTGCTGCAGGTATTGAAACAATAAGAAAAAGGCAAGTCCTAATTGTACAACAGCTCCAGCTAATGAAATATTTCTCACCTGCTTTAATCCCCTGGAAAATAAAATACTAACGGCAGTCAACAGAGGGATAATAATTAATAATGACAAATTCATAATCTATTCTTTTAGTGCCACAGGCACGACATGTTAACTAAAACAGCCGTATTATAATGATTGATGACCAATTCATGTTTCCTAAACCAGCCGGATTATAAATGATTGACGACAAATTCATAATTATACTTTTAGTGCCATCGGCACGACATATTAGTAGAAGCCAATATTACAGTCAATAGATTAAGCTCCGTAGGAGCGAAATGTTTTTTAGTCATAGAATTCAAACAAATATTTTTCATCGTATGCTATGTCATAATTCCTCAAAAATTCAACATACTCTTCTTTGAAATTTCTTTTTTGATGATGCAAAGGCTGATTCAAAATGTAATTCACAACTTGCTGCGACTGCGATTTAGAATAACTAAATGCACCAAAACCTTCCTGCCAGCTAAAATCCTCACCTAAGATTTTTTTTTCTTTAATGAAAGACGTGCTGTTTGATTTTATATCTCTTACCAAATCAGAAATAGCTATGTTTGGTTTTATGCTTACTAAAATGTGAGTATGGTCAGGCATGCAATAAATAGCATACATTTTTTGGTTTTTATTGCTGACTATCCCTGACATATATTTCTGTACTTCTTCTCTAAAGGGTTCTTTAATAAAATTTCGCCTGCCTTTTACAGTAAATACTATTTGAATGTATATCTGCGAATAAGTGTTTGGCATTTATTGATTCGTTTTATTTCGTTCTATTGGTTTTACTAACATTTCTCTCCTACGGAGCTCGGTGAAATTTATTTTGTATATTCTACTACTACTAACATTTCGCTCCTACGGAGCTTAATAAATCTCTTTCGTTTTCTACTACTACTGATATTTCGCTCCTATGGAGCTTTGCTGCAATTAGATTATATCTTATTTCCACAGATAAATAAATATGATCGCTAAGCCAGCTATACCTCCAAAAAAGTACAAGGCATAACTCTGCACTTTCCCTGACTGCACCACCTTTATGATATTAGAAGTTGTTCCTGTAACGTTCGCCAATCCATTTACACAACCGTCTATAATGTTTCTATCTATCCATGCTGCAGGTCTTCCAATTAAATTGAAAATGATTTTTTTTGTTACAAAAAGATATAATTCATCTATATAAAATTTCTTTGCTGTTGCTTTGTAAAAACCTCCCATGGAAGCAGCTATTATTGCCGGCTTTTCGTTTTCAGTTTTATACAACCATGCCGCCAATAATATGGCGAGTATAGACAATAATACAGGTGCAATTGAAAACATTACATCAAGGTGAGTTTGAAGGGGGGTGCCATTTGCTGTTACAAATTTTGAGAAAGGAATAAACCCTGCGCCAACAGTACATACTGCCAATATTATTAAAGGCAGTTTCATAGATAGTGTTCCTTCGTTATGATGTTCAAATCCCTCTACTTTAGGGAGTGCCGGGGATGAGGTCTTATTCCAGAAGATAGAGAAATATAAGCGGAACATGTAAAAAGCAGTAAGCACGGCAGTCAACAAACCAATACCATAAACGAATGTATTTGAATGAAATGCCGCTAACAATATCTCTTCTTTGCTAAAGAACCCTGCAAAAGGTGGTATACCTGCAATAGCCAGGCAGGCGATCAGGAATGTTAGGTGTGTTATGGGCATGAGCTTTCTTAGTCCGCCCATGTCCTTCATGTCGTTACTATGCACCAAATGAATAACAGCGCCGGCGCCAAGGAATAATAATGATTTAAAGAAAGCATGTGTAAACAAATGGAACATCGAGCCCATGTATCCTAAACCTTCTTCACCGCCGTTTCCTGAAATCCCCAAAGCGAACATCATATAGCCAATCTGCGACATGGTAGAAAACGCTAAAACGCGTTTAATGTCAGTTTGAGTACAGGCTATAATTGCGGCAATCAAAGCAGACGATGCACCAACCCATGTAACAATGTTTAAAACAACAGGATCCATAGAAAATATGGGGAACAAACGTGCTACTAAAAAAACACCTGCTACCACCATTGTTGCCGCATGTATTAATGCAGACACCGGCGTAGGTCCCTCCATAGCATCGGGTAACCAGATGTGCAAAGGAAACATAGCCGACTTACCCGCACCTCCTATAAACACTAATGTTAATCCCCACGTTAGCATTGATACCCCTAAAAAAGAGGCTGTAGTAATACCTATAAGTTGCGGAGATTGAGCAGAAGTTAAACGTTCGGTAAGTGTATTGAAATCTAAAGTGCCGCCATAAAATCCCAGGATTAAAATGCCAATTAAAAAACCGAGGTCAGCAAAACGTGTAACAATAAATGCTTTTTTGGAAGCAGCTACTGCTGAGGGTTTATCAAAATAAAATCCGATTAATAAATAAGAAGAAACACCTACCAGCTCCCAAAACATATAGATCTGGAAAATATTGGATGACAGAACCAGGCCCAGCATCGAAAAGGTGAACAGCGAAAGAAACGAGTAATAGGTTGCAAACCTGTTTTCACCTTTCATATAGCCAAGGCTAAATACATGCACCATCAATGATACAAAGCTTACAATAACGATCATCATCACCGATATAGGATCGAGCAAAACTCCCATATCTATAGAAACATTTGGAGAAAACTGCAGCCATGTATATTTCAACGGTACGATCTTCTGGTAAATGCCATCGACTTTACCGTCAACAAAGAAATAGTTATACGTCGTCATCACCGAAAGCACCGTTGAAGCAGCCAAAGCTGTTGTGCCAATAATCCCGGAAGATTTTTTAAAATACCTTCTTCCAAATATTCCTAACAAGACAAAGGTTGCAAAGGGCAATAAAGGAATTAGTAGAATGTATAGTTGATAATTCATAACCAATAATTAATGATTTATGTGATCTCTTACATCAATTCACTAAACACTCGTAGCACCAATCCACAACTCAAAAATCCAAAACTTAAAACTCAAAACTCGAAAACTGACAAGTCAAAACCCAAAACTCAAAACCCAAAACTCAAAACGTCCCTACCACTTCAATTGGGCAGCGTCTTCCACATCGATCGATTTGTGGCTTCTGTAAAGATTAATGATGATAGCTATAGCAACGGCAGCTTCGGCAGCAGCAATAGTGATAATAAAGACAGCGAAGAATACACCATCTAATTTGTCGGGATATAAATACTTATTGAAGGCGACGAAATTAATGTTTACGCTATTCAATAACAGTTCTATTGACATGAGCATTGTTATCATGTTTCTGCGTGTAAATAATCCATACATGCCAATAAAAAACAACGCAGTGCTTACAAAAAGAATGTGGGTTAATGGTACTTCGTTCATTTATACCTCCTCCGTAATTAGTTGCTCCGGAACAGATGGAATAACCAAGACAGGTGGAACGGGTGTGTCTTGTATACTTTCTGCAGTGACCGTTTTTTCGTCAGCAGGTTTTTCTCCGGGTGCTTTCATCGCGATAACTATACACCCAATCATCGAAGCCAGTAACAGCATGCTCACCACTTCAAACGGAAGTATATATCCATGTTCTGCTGTGCTCAGCATCTGCGTACCAATGTTGCTAACTGACACATTGAATGGTTTTAGAGCCGCTGTGCTGAAACCATATTTATCAATCAGGTTGTAAGTAAAACCAAACCCAAATAGAGCCGCCACAACTGAAAAGATAGTTCGCTTAAGGAGAGGCTTCGGCATTTCTTTACCTGATTCCTGCGTAAGAAAAATGGAGAAGATGATGAGAATAACAATGCCGCCTACATAAACAATTATTTGTACCGCCGCAATAAATTCAACCCGCATCCAGAAATACAACCCGGCTATACCAACTAACGAAAACAACAGCCAGATGGCAGCACGGAAAATTTTCTGTGATGTTACCGCTAATAACCCTGCGCCTAATATAAAAGCAGAAATGGCATAAAATATAATAGCAGATGCACTCATTTATTGTGTTTTAGGTTTAGTATATCGAGACACAAACTTTAAACTTATTCTACTCCGTCCCTAATTTTTGAACCGGGTCTATTTAATTTTTTAAGAAGCATACTTCTGTCGTATACGCTATGCTCAAAGTTTTGTCCCATTTTAATGGCGTCCGTAGGACAAGCCTGCACACATAAATTACACATTGTACATAACTCCAGGTGATAAACAAATGTATCAAGGGCTTTTTTCTTTTTACCCTCTGGTGTTACATCAAACTTTGTAATGATTTTTATAGTGGCATTTGGGCACGCCAGTTCACAGGCTGTACATCCTGTACAGGCATGCTCATTGTTTTCATCATGCGGCATAATTACTTCACCCCTAAAGCGGTCAGCCATTTTTAAAGTGTCCCTGTTATCCGGATATTGCTCTGTTATAATTTCTTTAGGATGCACAAAATAATAGCCGGTTCGCTTCATGCCGGTAAGCAATGATTTTGTTGCTTTGTATATATCCGATAAGTATTCTTTAATGAACATTGTCTTTGTTTAAAATTTTTTTATTTACGGTCATTTTATGTCTCTTCATCATCGTTGCTCGTGTTCTTGTGCTGTTAGTATTTCTATTTACCTTTTTTTGGGGTCTTTAAGGCGATAAGGGTCTAAGTTTCGCAAAGTCCTGGCGTTTCTTTGTGCCTTCGTGTCTTTGCGGCTATATCAAAAATGCCACCCTAATATCGCTATCACCGTTACAAGTAACAGATTGAACAAACTAATCGGTAATAAATATTTCCATTCTAAATTAAGCAACTGATCTACCCTCAATCTCGGGAAAGTCCACCTGAACCACATGATCAAAAAAATCATAAAGAATGTTTTTGCAAAGAACCATATTGAAGAAGGAATGTAATCCATAATATGATTAAACCCTTCCCAGTTGCCGATATGCAGCGGCATCCATCCTCCAAGAAACAGGGTAGCGCCAATAGCACACACAATAAATATATTGATGTATTCTGCAAGAAAGAACAATGCGAACTTCATTCCTGAATATTCTGTGTGAAAGCCGGCAGTAAGTTCTGATTCTGCTTCAGCTAAATCAAAAGGAGCTCTGTTGGTTTCTGCGGTAGCAGCAATGATGAATATCACAAAAGCAATAATAACAGGAATGTGGCCTTTAAACAACCACCATCCATTTTGCTGCGAGCTGATAATATCCCCAATTTGTAAACTACCCGTTAATACAACAATGGTTAGAATAGAAAGGCCTGCCGACAACTCATAACTCACTATTTGTGCACCACTGCGCATTGCACCTAATAACGAATATTTGTTATTACTCGCCCAGCCTGCCATTAATATTCCTATCACCGACAGGGAGGATACCGCTGAAACATACAAAACGCCAATATTAAGATCCCACACCTGGAAACCTTTCGCAAAAGCAATGGGAGCTAATAAAAGCATGGCCACAATCATAACTACAAAAGGAGCCAGGTTAAAAAGAAATTTATCTGCGCCGTCAGGTGTTAACCCTTCTTGTAAGTTCTGATTCTGCTTCAGCTAAATCAAAAGGAGCTCTGTTGGTTTCTGCGGTAGCAGCAATGATGAATATCACAAAAGCAATAATAACAGGAATGTGGCCTTTAAACAACCACCATCCATTTTGCTGCGAGCTGATAATATCCCCAATTTGTAAACTACCCGTTAATACAACAATGGTTAGAATAGAAAGGCCTGCCGACAACTCATAACTCACTATTTGTGCACCACTGCGCATTGCACCTAATAACGAATATTTGTTATTACTCGCCCAGCCTGCCATTAATATTCCTATCACCGACAGGGAGGATACCGCTGAAACATACAAAACGCCAATATTAAGATCCCACACCTGGAAACCTTTCGCAAAAGCAATGGGAGCTAATAAAAGCATGGCCACAATCATAACTACAAAAGGAGCCAGGTTAAAAAGAAATTTATCTGCGCCGTCAGGTGTTAATCCTTCTTTTAAGATCAGCTTCAGTGTATCGGCAGAAGTCTGAAATATACCCATCGGTCCAACCCGGTTCGGGCCAAGACGGATTTGCATATGTGCTGCTACTTTTCTTTCCATCCATACCAATACTAATCCCAACAAGGCAAACAAAGTTGTTGCTAATAGTATTACTATCACGCTTTCAAAAAACAATACCCATGCAGAACTGAAGTTTGCACTCAGCCAGCCTTGTATCCAATTTGTTATGCCCTTTAAACTAAACATATCCCAATTACGCCAACCCCTAAAGGGGCTAATTTTATACTCAATAATTCGTTCTTTCATTTCCTCCATTATTCCCCCTTCAGGGGTAGGGGCCTTCACCTATCTATATCCGGTATCACTAAATCTAATGTTCCCATCGTTGCCATAAGGTCGCCAATCTTACTGCCTCTCACCATATGGTCTAATGCTGATAAGTTGGAAAACCCAGGTGACCTGAACTTTATCCTGTATGGAGTGGTTCCGCCTTCGCTTACTATATACACCCCCAGTTCGCCACGTGCAGTTTCCACCCGCGTATAAAATTCTCCTTTAGGTAATTTTAGTACGGCTTTTGTTTTGGCCAGGTAATCACCTGCAGGAACATTATCAATTAGTTGTTCGATTATTTTAATAGACTCCCTTAACTCCTTTACTCTCACCTGATAACGAGAAAAAGAATCCCCTCCTGTTTCCAGCATTTCATCAAACTGCACCTGGTTATAAACTTCATAAGGATAAATCTTTCTAATGTCGCAGCTTACCCCGCTGCCTCTGCCCACCGGGCCGGTACAGCCGTAAGAAATTGCATCTTCTTTTGATAAATAACCAACCCCTTTAGTACGACTTTGAAAAATGATGTTACCTGTTACCAGTTCATCATATTCGTCAATGTTGGATTTGAACAGAGTAATGAAGTCTTTTACTTTTTGCTGAAAGGTTGGATGAAGATCGGCCATTACACCTCCGGGAACCATGTAGTTCATGGTAAGCCTTGCACCGCAGGTTTGTTCCATTATATCGTTAATGGTCTCTCTTTCGCGAAAGGCATAAAAGAAAGGAGTAAAAGCGCCTAAATCCATCGCCATCGCTCCCCACCATAATTCGTGTGAGGCGATACGTGTCAGTTCATCCATTATAACACGTATGTATTGCGCTCTTGCCGGAACTTCAATTTGCATTCCTTTTTCAACAGTCATCGCACATGCATGATTGTTGATGTGTGCAGAGAGATAATCCATTCTGCTCGTTACATAAATGAACTGTCGATAGCTAAGGCTCTCACACATTTTTTCTATTGACCTATGAATATATCCAAGATGTGGTTCAACCTTCTTAATCGTTTCTCCGTTTAATGTAACCACCAAATGCAATACACCATGAGTTGCGGGGTGTTGAGGACCAATATTTATCACCAGATTCTCCCCGTCCCCTTCGAAGGGGTCAATAACTGCCGGCCTTTCAACTATTTGTGTTTCCGTATACATAATGTTGTTCTTCTTTTCCCCCGTTCTTAGGAATAGGGGCTGGGCTTTAAAGCTTTATCATGTTAACAGGATCATCAAAATCTTTTCGTAATGGGTATCCTTCAAAATCATCCGTTAATATCAACCTTCTCATATCAGGATGATTACTGAAGCGCACTCCAAATAAGTCATATACTTCTCTTTCATGAAACTCTGCAGTTTTCCATATATCTGAGACAGATTCTATCCGTGCATCGGCTCTGTCCACTTTCGCTTTTAGCACAATTGTATGCCTATGTAATGTTGAAGAAAGATGATACACCATTGTCATGTGCGTTTTCCAATCGATGCAGGTAAGAGAAAAAAGGTAATCGAAATTGAAAGGGGCATTGCGTAATAGGTTTGCTAAACTTTTCCATTGCGATGCATCAACATGTATATTCAACCATTCGCCGGTTTCGTCATAAGTTGCAGAAGGTTGTATTCCCGATATAAAAGCTTTAATTTCTTCGTTTGTCATCATACCTGTTTTCAATTCTAATACAACTCAACCCTCTATACCCAAAACGTTAGACTCTAAACCTCAACTCGAAACTTCAAACTTGTTTTACCTGTTCTCTTGTCCATCCGCTTTTAATTTTTTCCTGGAGTGAAATTAATGCATGAAGTAAAGCTTCGGGACGTGGAGGACAACCGGGAATATATACATCAACCGGAATAATATGATCGGCACCTTTTACTACAGAGTATGTATTGTAGAAAAACGGGCCGCCACTTATAGCGCATGCTCCCATTGCTATAACGTATTTAGGATCGGGCATCTGGTCGTATAATCTTTTAAGTACAGGCGCCATTTTATTTACAATGGTTCCGGCGATAATAATTACGTCAGCCTGTCGCGGTGAAGCCCGGGCTACTTCAAATCCAAATCTTGAAAAGTCGTATTTCGCAGATGCGACGCTCATCATTTCGATACCGCAACAACTGGTAGCAAAGGTTAGCGGCCACAAAGAATTGGAACGTGCCCAGTTTACAATATCCTGCATTGTAGATGCGATAATACCACCACCTGGTGTTGGTATCACCTCTCCTGGAAACTCTTTGTTCGTTTCGCGTATTTGTTCTCTTACATCCATTTTAATGCTCCTTTTTTATGGGCATATAAGAAGCCCATGAATAATATAAAAACAAAAATGACGATTTCAACCAGCGCAGTTATTCCAATCTTCTTTACAACTACTGCCCACGGATACATAAATATTAATTCAACATCGAAGATGAGGAACAACAAGGCAAATAAATAATAACCAACGTTGAATTGGTGCCACGGAGAAGTTTTTGTAGGAATGCCACACTCATATGGCTGTCCTTTTTGGTTGTTCTTGCTTCCTTTGTTAAACAACCTTCCAGCGAGGATACCGCCGGCAGAAAAGGCTATTGCAGCAATTGTTAAAACGATTAGCGCTATCGGGCCCATAAAACACTCTTTAATTTTAAGGATGACGTTGTAATTTACAAGTTATAAATAGTTATTTAAATAAACTTCAACTTTCTGAAAAGGCCACTGTGTTTCTGGCCCTTGCTAACGTCGTCATCAGGAAAGTATAGAAGCATTAAAAAAAATTTTAAGAATAGGAGCATTAAAAAAAATGTTTTGGTTTTGGTTGTTTTGAAAGGCTGCTTCAAAAGGGCAGCTTTTTTTAAATGGAAATTGAAGTTAGTTGTCCTGCATAATAACAAAAAGGCTGTAGGGATTTAGTAAACAAAACATAGATGACACTCATTAACCGGTAATTACTAATCAAATCCTTAAATCCGTTTCATCTCTGTTCCCTTATCTCATAAGAAGTTTAGCCGGTTTAGACTTACCGGCTTGTTTAGACCCTGCTTAAAAATTGCTTTAATTATAAAGAAGGAAACAACTTTACGCTAATTATTATTTCAAAACAGGTTTTAATTGTTCGAAAAAGAAAACTCCTTTTTTATTGGAAGTAATGATATCGGGTAAGCCGTCTTTATTAATGTCGCTAACCCCGAAACTGTTGCCGATACCGGAATTGTTATCTATTTCATGCGGTATCCAATGCGGATCTTTTCCTGGTATAAATTGAAACCAATATAGAACAGCGGGTTCAAAAGACCCCGGATCTTGACCGTTATTATGCGCAAAATAGCGTTTGCCGGTAATAAGATCGGGATGACCATCAGCATTCATGTCTTTAAATGCAAGTGCATGCGTCTGCGAGAAGCTTTTACTTATCTCATGTGTTACCCAGTTAGTATTGCCCGGAGCATCCTGTTTTTGTTCGTACCACCAGATGCCGTACTTATGGGCTGAAGAACTAATCACATCCTGGTCTCCATCTTCATCCAAATCATAAACAAACATGTTGGCACAATCTTCTCCAAAATCAGCAGGGTGAAATCGCCAGTTTGCATCTTTTACATTTTTCGGAGACTCCCACCATCCGGATTTTATAAGAACATCATTTTTGCCATCTTTATTTACGTCGCCCCAGCCAAGACCATGTGTGTACCGGTGTGTTCCTCTTACACTGTCGTCACTAATTACATAGCGTTGCCAAATAGTATCTCCTTTTGCTACAGGCGACTTTAACCAAACAACCTGTTTCGCAGTAATGTCGTTGCAGATAATATCCATTCTTCCGTCGATATCTACATCAACAAAGGCAGGTGTTTCAATGCCTGCGGTTTTTAAAATCATATGCGATGGCCAAAGGCTCTTACTATTTTTTGGATTTTCATACCATACGCAAACTCCTCCCGGCTGATCAAACCTTATGAGGTCGGCCCAGCCGTCGTTATTTACATCCATACAAAAATTTAAAAAGGTGGTGCTATAACCAGGGACAGCATTTAGAGTATCGGCATGCACAAGGTGCTTGTTAAAAGCGGGGGCCTGATACCAATAATTACCGGCTAAAACATCTGTAATACCATCATTATTTATATCGCCTGCAGCTACACCTTCTGAAACAAATGTTTTGCTAATAATATGTTTTTTAAAACTGACTGCCGATGCTGTTTTCAATGCTTGCTGTGCTTTTGATTGTAACATTAAAAATGTAATTAGGCTAAGCACAATGAAAGGACGGAATAAAAAACGTTGAAATAAAATCATGAAGTTTAGTTTAACAAGGCAAACATTAACAAAGACTAATAATGAAATTGAAAGTTACTTAGCAGTTGTGTAAAAATGAAATAAAGGGAACAAAGATGACAAGGACTTGAACTGTCATTATGGGTTAATCCGTGTTATCCGGGTTCTATTTCACTAAATGTAGATACTCTCTTAGCAATGACATACTATAATTGGTAGCGATAATCTTGTGTCTCATTCGAAATATTGGTTGGTTAAGTAGAGCTTTCTAATGATACCGATAAAAGTTTTTTAGTAAGGTGGTGGTAACAATACCAGTTACAGAGTGAGCATGTTTTACCAGGACCTCCAAGGCATCGCTAAACAAAGCGGACGCAAAAATTACGGGGGAAGGTTAAGCATCAACCAGAAAGAATTTAATGACCGTTTGTCTGCCCAGGTAAATGTTGCCACTAACTTAACAGGGCTAATCTGCTTTGCAATGGCATTAACTGGGAAACAGTGCTTACGTAATCCCCACCGTACCAATTTATAAGCCCGATGGCAAGAATCACTTAAACGACTTATCGTCTCCATCAAGGATACGAATAAAAAGAGGCGTCTCATACTTTTGAAACCGCCTCTTTAAAGTTTTATAACAAATTAGTGTGTGCAGCTAAATAATCCTATCCTTAAAGGCCTTGGCTACCGCTTCACTCTTGCTGTTTACGTGCAGCTTTTCATAAATTTTTTTAATATGGCTTCTTACTGTATCAATCGCAATGAACATGTCGCTGGAGATCATTTTATAACTATAACCATCTACCAGTAATTGCAGCACTTGTTTTTCCCGGTCGGACAAATTGTAATCTTCTCCTTTTTCATTGTTCATTGAAGAGAACATCTTCAATACCTGCGAAGCAACGGATGCAGTCATTGGAGCACCGCCTGTATGTGCATCGGATATATATTCAAGCAAGCGTGAGGGTGGAGTTTTTTTTAAGATGTATCCGCTTGCGCCATTCTTTATTGCCTCAAATACATTTTTATTATCATCAAAAACTGTAAGCATCAAAATCTTTACATCCTGATTAATATTACGAATCTTTTTTAAACCTTCAATACCGTTTACACCGGGCATATCAATGTCCATTAATATTACATCCGGTTTATAGATTTCCACTTCAGACAATACATGATTGCAGTTTTTAAAAGCAGCTGACACTTCAAATCCTTCTGATCCATTTATGAGCATCGTCAGCCCTTCTCTCAACTGGGGATTGTCTTCATAGATCAATAGTTTTATCATTTAAATTTATTTAAACAAAAGTAACATCGATAATAGCGCGACCCAACCACATATTGATGTGAGTGAAGATGTTATTGAGGGCATTTTGCTGTAGAAAAAGTGAATCAAATCATAAAAACAGTTTGATAAAACCTGTCATCCTCAGAAAAAATTTCTTATAATAAAAAATGAACATGTAAAAAATAAAAACAAACTGGTAAGAATTGGAAACGCCATCTTCACTTACCTATTAGCCGTAATCCCACGTGTAAACTCGGAAGGAATACGACGATGATAATTATTAGAGCAGGCCGTTATCCTGCCGGTATATTTTGACAGGAATACTACATGATAATTATTAGAACAAGCCGGTAGAATTAAAAACTATGAGAAGTTTTAAAGAGTTCAGAATAAGTAGGAGGTGATATCTGCAGCCACAATAGTTGATTGTTGTCCTGACTTCAAATTTTTAATTACGCAGGTACTTTCCTGTAATTCTTTACTGCCTACAATAACTGCATAACCGATTGCTTTTTTTTCAGCATACTTAAATTGCTTATCAAACTTCGCGTTTTCATAATAGATTTCGCAGCTTACTCCCCTGGATCTTAACTGCTGCATTAAGTTGAATGCTGCTTTGCTTTCTGCTTCGCCAAGGTTAAAGAATAAGACTTGTGTTCCCGTTTGAACTTCTTGGGGAAATAATCGGAGTTCTTCCATCACATCATAAATTCGGTCAACGCCAAAGCTTATTCCTACGCCTGGCACGTTAGCCACACCAAACAAACCGGTTAAGTCGTCATATCTTCCGCCGCCGCCAATACTCCCTATTTGAACACCTTTCGCCTTTATTTCAAAAATAATTCCGGTGTAATAATTCAGGCCTCGGGCAAGCGTAAAATCTGTTGATACCTGACCGATGACGGATGGCGGAAGGAAGCCAAGAATAAATTCTATTTCTTTAATTCCCCTCTTACCCGTTTCCGTATTACCTATCAACTTATCCAACTCAGTCAGCTTTTCTTCGTTACTGCCCAATATGTTTAAATAAGTTTCTATAACTGCAACCTGATCTTCAGTTAGGCTTCGTTGCAGTAGTTCTTCTTTTACTTTATCTATGCCAATCTTATCGAGCTTGTCAATGGCAATAGTAATGTTCATCATATTATCTGCTCCACCACACACCTCTGCAAGTGCTGCTAAAATTTTACGGCTGTTAATTCTTATTTCGACGTTAATGCCGAGCCTTTTAAATACTTCGCTATAAATGCTTGTAAGCTCTGCTTCGTTTAATAAACTATTGCTTCCGACAACATCTGCATCGCACTGAAAAAATTCGCGGTACCTTCCTTTTTGTGGCCGGTCTGCCCGCCAAACAGGCTGAATTTGATAACGTTTAAAAGGCATGGTAAGCTGTCCAAAATTCATTGCTACATATCGTGCAAAAGGTATGGTAAGATCGTACCGTAAAGCTCTTTCAGTAATGCCTTTTATGCTTTTTCCTTCCAGTACTTTTTCAAATTCTTCTTTGGCTTGTAGTTGCTTTGCGGGATTATCCAAACCATTATTAAGAATTTTAAAAATAAGTTTATCGCCCTCTTCGCCATATTTACCCATTAAGGTATCCAGGTTTTCCATTGCGGGAGTTTCCAACGGTTGAAAGCCGTACAGCTCAAATACATTTCGAATAACGTTGAAGATATAATTACGCTTAACAACTACTTCTGCCGAAAAATCTCTTGTGCCTTGCGGTAATGTTGGTTTCATGCCCCTAAACCCCTAAAGGGGCTTTTGCCCTAAATCCCTAAAGGACTTAAGAAATTATTAAATATTTTACTAAATCTCACTTCCCCTTTAAAATCAAGTTACTTATCTCGCCCCCCTTTTCGTGGTGAGGCTTCTACTTATCTCCCTCCTCCCTTCAATGCGGCGGCTCTCCCTTCTCCCTTCAGTGTTCGGGCTCCTTCTACTATCTTCTCACATGCCGTTTCAATCATCTATAAATAATGCAGGTAAAGACAGTGCAGCAAACAATACCATCAGGGTAAGTGTAGATGAAAGTTTTCAGCCGGTAATAACTGAGGAATTGAAAGTATTTCGATCATCTTATCCCAATACTACTGTAATAGCTGAGTATAAGCCTGAGGCCGATTGCCTTAGAGACCTTCAAAAAGATAGCGTGAGGATGATTGTTATCTCAAGAGAATTATCACGAGATGAAACCCGGTTTTTTAATCAGAAACTCGGCTTTACCCCTGAGTTTGGGCAATTGGCAAAAGATGCTGTTGCAGTAATTATAAATGTAAAAAGCACTGATTCGGTTTTTACCCGAACCGATCTAAAACAAATCTTAAGCGGCACCGGTAACCATAAGCTGAATGTTGCTATAGACGGCAACACTGCTACCAGCACGGTCAGGTATTTAAGGGATTCTATTTTAGGCGGAGCTACTTTTGGAAAAAATGTGACCGGCGCAAAAAATAGTGAAGATCTTATTAACTATATTGCGACCACTCCAAATGCAGTCGGTTTTATTGGTATTAGCTGGATAACTAACCCGCAAACCAAACAGCAGGAGGAAGCTTTGACGAAAATTAAGATGGGATTAATTGAATGTAAAAACTGTGGCAGCGATGTTTATGCCAAACCATCGCAGCAAACAATAACTTTTAATCAATACCCTTTGGTACGGGGATTGTACTACGTTATTAAAGAAAATTACGCTGGTATCGGATCGCGTTTCGTAAATTTTTTAAGTACCGAAAGAGGACAATTAATATTTAAAAGGGCACTTTTAGTGCCATCGAAGATCCAATTTAACAGAAGAACTACTAACATAAACGAAAGTCAATAACAAACAACAAAAAAACCAGACACATGAAGAAGGTGACAACTTTGTTTTTAACAGTATTATTTACAGGTAATTTATTATTTGCACAATCTTTAGATGAAGCCAAAAAGAGTGTGTATTACGGACGCACTACTACAGCCAGGGAAAGTCTCCAAAAATTAATTTCTGCTAATCCAAAAAATGGGGAAGCCATATACTGGTTAGGTCAAACTTATTTAAATGCAGATGATGTAGCGGGTGCACAAAAAGTGTATCAGGATGCTTTAAGTAGTGGTGTAAATGACCCCTGGATTTGGGTTGGCATGGGGCACGTAGAATTGCTTCAGGGAAAAAAGGATGCTGCACGTCAACGTTTTGAAGCAGCTATAACAGCTACTACCGAAAAAAAGAGGAGGGAGAATGTTGAAAATGCGGATATTCTAAATGCAATCGGTCGTGCAAATGCGGATGGGCCTGCTAATACAGGCGACCCTGCTTATGCTATAGAAAAATTAAAAAGAGCGGCACAGTTGAAGCCTAATGATCCTGAAATACAAACAAATTTAGGTATTAATTATCTTAAGTTAGGACCCGACCAGGGTGGTAATGCTTACGAAGCTTTTACCGCTGCTAATAAAATAGACCCGAAATATGCCCGTGGTAATTTTAGATTAGGAAAAATTTTCCAAAGTCAGGGTAATACAGAAAAATTTTTAGATTATTACAACCAGGCTATCCAGGTAGATCCTGCTTTTGCTCCTGCACAATTAGAACTTTACAGTTATTATTCAAACAGAGATGTAAATAAAGCACGTACATATTTAGAAAGTTATATGGCTAATTCTGATAAGGATTGTAATACAGACTA
>MWWB01000109.1_pt1 | contig 16639 bp, 13 predicted proteins | sample 1047291 | NCBI WGS metagenome assembly MWWB01 (sample SAMN06349976, study PRJNA376086) | soil metagenome | isolation source: MS4-1 sample Antarctic (ecotone) soil | place: Antarctica | reverse complement strand
CAGTTTTGATGAGAAAAATTTTCGAAATGACTTATGGCGCATATTTTCGGATGGTTTACCAATCTACTTATGACGCAATTTTAGCTACGCCAATAAATGCGGAATCTCTCGCATGCGGTGAAATTTTGTGGGCGGTGAGTAAAGGAATCATTGATTGCCTTTTTATTTTGCCCCTGGTAATCGTTTTTGGCTCGGCAACTTCTATTGTTACACCTCTGGCAATTCTACCTCTGACCTTGGGTTGTATTTTGCTCGGAAGTTCTGCCCTTGGGCTCACTGCCCGAATTTTTGACATTAGTAAATTCAACGTTTTTTTTGCATTTTTCTTTTCGACAATATTTCTTTGCGGCGCTTGGTTTCCGGTTGAACTTTTACCTTTTTGGCTGCAAATAATTGCATACATTCTTCCGACCACCTCGGTAATTGATTTAACACGAGCCTGTTTGAACGGAAGTTTTGCGACTCGGCACATTTACGAAACAATTTATTTGGTACTCACTTCCCTGCTTTTTGTTGAATGGTCGCTGCGGAGTATCAGAAAACGAATGGTTGTTTGAAACAAAGTTATAAATTCACGCTTGATGATGTTAAATTTGGAACTTAGTTTGTAATCAAGCGTTGAATCAGTTAAAACGCTACACAAAAAATAAGGAGTAAAACAAATGAAAGCAAAAACATTTCTGTTTTTCGTCTTCGTGATAATTTTATCAAATCAAATCTTTGCCCAAAATAATCAATCTGTTGCTAAGCCCGAGCAATCCATTCCATCATATACTCCGATTGATAATATCTCAGCCGAATTAACAAAGGTTTCTAAATCATTGCAAACTTTTAACAAAAATTTCACTGCATTTCTCGAACGCTTGCCGCAAGGATTGAAATTCAGCGAGAAACAACAAAATCTTTTGCTCGCTTTTGAAATTCTCATTCGTGCCGAGCAACGGCTTGAAATTTTACAAAAATTTCAGATAGATTTAACAGAAAGACAAGCCACTGTCAAAACTCGCATGGCGCAGATTGATCGGGACTCCACGCCCGAAGGCATCGACCGCAATATCGCTTTTCTGGGCACGACCAAAACAGAGGAAATTCGAGATAGTCGTCGAAGAACCCTTGAAGCTGAAAGAAACAGTCTTCGACAAATATTGGCTGAAATAAATCTGAATCTTTCCGACACGAGCGAGGAACTGCGTCAAGCATCTTCATTTGTCAAAAGACTTCGAGATAAAGTTCTCCCGCAAATCGAAAGAGAGATTGTGAATTTCTAAATTCGAGCGGTGAGTTTTGGATAAAAATTTAATTTTGCAAAATTTTGCAAACTCGCTAAACTATCACTCATTGCAATCTCCAGACAATAATTTATGAAAAAACTCGAAATTCTCCAGGAAAAATCACGCCTTGCAGAACAAGGCGGTGGGAAAGCGCGTATCGAAAAACAACGCGACGCAGGCAAAATGAGCGCGCGTGAACGAATTGATTTTTTTCTCGATGAAGGCTCGTTTGAAGAATTCGATAAATTTGTCGTTCATCGTTCAAACGACTTCGGGCTCGAGAAACAAAAATTTGCCGGTGATGGGGTCGTTACCGGACATGGCTTAGTGGACGGCAGAGAAGTTTTTGTTTTTGCGCAGGATTTTACTGTTTTTGGCGGCTCTCTATCGGAAACTCACGCCGCTAAAATTTGTAAAGTGATGGATTTTGCGATGAAGATCGGCGCGCCGGTCGTTGGTCTTAACGATTCGGGTGGAGCGAGAATCCAGGAAGGAGTTGTTTCACTAGCCGGTTATGCTGACATTTTTCTTCGTAATACATTAGCCAGCGGTGTCGTTCCGCAAATTAGCTGTATTATGGGACCCTGTGCCGGCGGCGCGGTTTACAGCCCGGCGATTACGGATTTTAATATCATGGTTAAAAATTCTTCTTATATGTTTATCACCGGACCGGAGGTAATAAAAACCGTAACCCACGAGGAAGTTACAAAAGATGAATTAGGCGGCGCGATGACGCATAATCAAAAAAGCGGAGTCGCGCATTTCGCCGCCGATGACGACGAACATTGTCTTCTTTTAACCCGCGAACTTTTATCTTTTGTTCCTTCAAACAATATGAAAAATCCGCCGTTTATTACTACTAGCGATCCTTCAAATCGCGTCGAAGAAAAACTAAACACCTTGATTCCGGAGGTTTCCACGCAGCCTTACGACATTCGCGATTTGATTAATTTAGTGACGGACGATAATTATTTTTTTGAAGTGCAAGAGCATTATGCGCCAAATTTAGTTGTCGGTTTTGCCCGTTTTGGCGGCTTTTCTGTTGGAATTGTTGCTAATCAACCGGCTTTTCTAGCCGGAGTTTTAGACATCGATGCTTCGGTTAAGGGAGCGAGATTTGTCCGGTTTTGCGATTGCTTTAATATTCCTTTAATTACCTTTGAAGATGTACCCGGATTCCTGCCCGGCATTAATCAAGAGCATTTCGGTATTATAAGGCACGGGGCAAAGCTTCTTTACGCTTTTGCCGAAGCAACCGTCCCGAAGATAACTGTTATCACTCGTAAAGCCTACGGCGGAGCCTACTGCGTGATGGCTTCAAAGCATATTCGAACAGATTTGAATTTTGCTTATCCAACTGCGGAAATTGCCGTAATGGGCGCTGAAGGCGCAGTCGGAGTACTATACCGAAACGAAATACTTGGTTCGGATGAACCGGAGACTTTCAAAAAATTAAAGATTTCCGAATTTGAAGACAAATTTGCAAATCCTTATATTGCTGCTCAAAAAGGTTTTATAGACGAAGTAATCGAACCGGCTTTCACCAGACCAAAAATTATTCGCGCACTTTCTCTTCTCCAAAATAAGCGTGATACCAATCCACCGAAAAAACATGGTAATATCCCGCTTTAGAAAATACTTTAAAGGTCTACGCAATGACAGTTAAAGCAAACTCTTAAACTAAAGTCTTTTATACTATTGATAATAGCCGCTTGATGGATACAATATTTGGACAAAGACCAACCTGTGCAGAAATAAATCTTGCTAATCTTGCCTTCAATTTTAATTCTGCAAAAAAATTTATTGGCGCAAATATAAATTATATGGCTGTCGTTAAAGCCGACGGTTATGGTCACGGTGCGGTCGAGTGTGCAAAAAAACTTGAGTCTATTGGAGTTGAATGGTTGGGCGTTGCCCTGCCGGAAGAAGGCTTAGAACTGCGTGCGAATAAAATAAAATTACCAATTTTATGTTTAGGAGGTTTTTGGAGCGGACAAGAGAAACTTTTGATTGAAGAAAAATTAACTCCGGTTATATACCGTCTCGAACAAGCTGAAAATTTGAACCGAGCAGCCCAAGAGAAAGGAGTTGTCGTTAATGTCCATATAAAAATTGATACCGGAATGGGGCGCATTGGTGTCAGGGTAGATGAAGTAAAAAATTTTGTTGAACGATTAAAGAATTTTAGGAATTTGAATATCCAGGGAATAATGACTCATTTTGCTGCCGCCGACAATTTACAGGAAAATGAATTTACAAATCTGCAAATTAAAAGATTTGAAGATGTTTTGAAAATTTTTGCTGAAAATAGAATTGAACCGACATTTCGAGATTTAGCTAACTCGCCCGGCGCTGTTGTTCACGAAAATTCCCTCGGGAATATGGTGCGACTTGGCGGTATTTTATATGGCTTGGGCGATGACGTTTTACCGGGAGGGGTGGACAAACCCGAATTAAGACCCGTGATGTCGGTTCACACCCGAATATCTCAGTTAAAAAAAGTTCCAAAAGGTGAATCGATCGGTTACAGCCGAACCTTTATGACAAACAAAGATTCATTAATAGCAACTATTCCGATCGGGTACCAAGATGGTTTTGCGCGGTCTCTCTCTAATTGCGGACGTGTCATCATTAATAATTGTTTTGCACCGGTTGTTGGAAGGGTTTCGATGGACTGGACAATTGTTGACGTTACAAGCGTCCCAAATGTTAAAGTAGATGATGAGGTAATTATCATCGGAAGCAACAACGGATTGAGCATAACGGCTGAAGAGTTGGCACGAAAAACAGGAACGATTTCTTACGAAATTACTTGCCGTATTAACTATAGAATACCAAAAAAATATGTTGGAAGCTAAGAAAAACTTTTTGTTCGAAAAATTTTTTGTTATCTACAACCGCAAATTGCTCAAACGACGTTTTGGTTCCATAAAAGTTTTAGGCTTAAAATCTTTGGAGAATAAAAAACCAAACTTACCTCTTATTATTTATGCGAATCATTCAAGCTGGTGGGACGGTTTAGTGATTCTGGAAGTTTTATCGAATTTTGTATTTGACAGATACGTTATGATGGAGGAAAAACAATTGCGGAAATTAAGATTTTTTCGCCGCTTGGGAGCCTTTTCGGTGGCGCGAGATAATCCTCTTGAGGCTGTAAAAAGTATTAAATACTCCATTAAAATTTTAACCGAAAAAATAAACAGAACACTCTTGCTATTTCCGCAGGGCGAAATTCTTCATAATGACATCCGTCCTCTGCGATTTTTTAATGGTTTGGCTAAAATAATTGAACAAACCGGCAATTGCCTGGTTTGTCCTTTAGTAATCAGGTATGAATTTCGAGGACATTTCAAGCCGGAAATTTTTATTACAATTGGCGAGCTGATGGCTTTTGAGTTTGTTGATAAAATTGTCGGAAAAAAGGTTACCAACGAACTCGAAGCGGTGATGACAGATTATTTAGACGAATTAAAAAGTAAATTGATAAATAACAATTTCGACAACTTTAAAAAGATTCTATAAATGTCGATTCCCAAATTTTCCTTAATTGAAATACCCATCTTGCAAGAACTTGTCGCGACGGGTGGAACAGATGACGTGCGTTTTTTATATGTTCGTCTTTTAGATTATTTTCCGCAATTACTTGAAAAAGAAGTGAGCGGAATAAAAGAAGGAAAGAATGGAAGCTGGCGGAAAACAGTTCAAAAAGCCGGTAAAATGTTGAACGAAAAAAACCTTGTAACTCGTAAAAAAGGTGTTTGGTCAATCACTGACAAAGGAAGAATCGAAGTAGATTTGGAAGCTTCCGGCTTCACTATCACAAAACCGCAAACAACCTCAATATCACACGGTAATATCCAGGAAATGTTATTGGAAATCGGAACAAGTCTCGGTTTTTATACTGAAAAGGAATTTGAGTTTTATGATGTCATTTGGCGCGAAAACAGAAAAAGTTTGCGTCTCTCACACGTCTTCGAAGTCCAAAGTAAAGGTAATCTCGATTCGGCATTTGCAAAATTAAAACGCGCATACGAAGCCCAGCGTACAAAACCGTTTCTCGTTATCTCTTCGGAAACCGATTTAAACCGCGCGCGCCAATCTCTAACCAGAGAATTTCAAGATTTACAAACGGTTCTAATCGTCATTACTTTCGCCCAAGTCAAAAAAATTCACTCTAATCTCAAAAATATCGCTGAAATTGTGAGAGAGTTTCTGTTAAAATGATTTCATCAAAATGAGCAGTGAAACTCCGATTCGAAGGCAATATCTGGATATTAAAGCCAATCATCAAGATTCTATATTGCTTTTCCGTCTGGGCGATTTTTATGAAGCGTTTGACGAGGATGCAAAGCTTCTGGCGCGTGAGCTGGACATCGTTTTAACTTCGCGTTCGATGGGCAAAGACGCGCGCGTACCGCTCGCCGGCGTACCCCATTTTGTTCTTGAAAAACATCTGGCGACACTCATTTCACGTGGTCATCGGGTGGCGATTTGTGAACAGACTTCTGCCTTGCCGGTTAAAGGAACAGATGGAAAAAAACTTATCACGCGCGAAGTCGTCCGAATTGTTACGGCTGGAACAATCATCGAACCGCAGCTTCTCGATAGTAAAACAAATAATTATTTGGTTTCGTTTGTCAGCGACGGAATTCGCGCCGGAATAGCTTATGCTGATATTACGACCGGCGATTTTGCAGTTACGGAAATCAATAATAAAGACGCTCTTGCCGAACTCCAACGCCTCGTGCCTGCTGAAATTTTAATTGCCGAATCGCAGGAAGAATTTAGTAACAGGGATCTGCCGCAAACGGTAACCAAATTAGACGCCCGGCTCTTTTCATTTGAAAACGCCAAAAAAACGCTTTTTAATCATTTCAAAACAAAAACACTAAAACCATTCGGTCTCGAGAATGCGGTTTTAGCCGTGTCCGCTGCGGGCGCTTTAATTTCTTATCTGAATAAAACCCAAACAGGTACAACGGCGGAACAGCTTACCAGACTAAACAGTTACGACAGCCGTGCGTTTATGATGCTCGATTCGCGCACGCTGCGCAGCTTGGAAGTTCTTGAAAGCGGAGCGGGAACAAGTCTTCTGTCAGTGACTGACCGCACCGAAACGGCGATGGGCGGAAGATTGCTGCGAAAATGGTTTCGCCAACCGCTGCTCGATGTGACCGAAATTTTTCGTCGTCAAGAACACGTCGCCTGGTTCAAGGAAAATTCGTCTGAACGACAAAAGTTACGAGAGATTTTGTCAAATATTAAAGATTTAGAAAGGCTTTCGAGCCGGACGAAAGCGAATTTTTTGTCGGCTTACGAGCTCAAAGCTTTTGGAAAAAGCCTGGAACTGATTCCGAAAATAAAGGAAATTTTAAGAACTGATGCAATCCGCTTTGGACAGATTCTATCGCATTTACCGGAATGTGCTGAAACAGCAAATTTAATAGAAAGCGGAATTTCAGACGAACATCCTTCGAGATATGCTGACCAATTCGGCGTTATTCGCGAAGGGTTTTCTGTCGAGCTCGACAAACTCCGAAATATTTTGAAGGACGGAAAAGGCTTTTTGGCGGAACTCGAAAAACGCGAGCGTGAAAAAACGGGGATAAAGAGTTTACGCGTCGGTTTTAACAAAGTATTCGGCTATTATATTGAAGTAACTAAGCCAAATTTGCGGCTTGTACCGAGTGACTATACGCGAAAACAAACTCTTCTACCCGCTGAAAGATTCGTCACCTTAGAGTTAAAAGAATATGAATCGTTAGTCATTCACGCACAGGAACGAATTGCCGAATTAGAAAATAATCTGTACCGGCAAATATGTCTGGAGGTCGCGAAAAACCGTCCGAAGATTTTACTCGCCGCTTCGACAATAGCGTATCTTGACACAATTTGCTCGCTGGCTGAAGTTGCGGAAGATTTTAACTACTCGCGTCCGACGGTTAATGAAACTTCGCTTCTCAGGATAAAAAAAGGTCGTCACCCGGTTTTAGAGAAAATATTTCGTGCCGATGAAGCAGAATTTATTGGCAACGACGCGGCTCTCGGCGGCAATGGCGCACCGCAGATCGGTTTGATAACGGGACCGAACGCTTCCGGCAAATCAACATATCTACGACAGATAGCTTTAATTGTTTTGCTCGCCCAAATCGGAAGTTTTGTTCCGGCAGATGAAGCGGTCATCGGCATTTGCGACCGAATTTTCACACGCATCGGTTTGTATGACAAAATCGGCAGCGGCGAATCAACATTTATGACTGAAATGATTGAAACCGCCGAAATTTTACATCACGCCACACCGCAGAGCTTAATTCTGCTTGATGAACTCGGTCGCGGAACTTCAACTTATGACGGTTTGGCTGTTGCCCGGTCTGTTGTGGAATTTATTCACAATCATCCGAAAATAAAATCGCGTACATTATTTGCTACGCATTACCATGAACTCGCTGAACTTGCCGAAGTTTTGAAGAATCTTGACAATTACTTCTTCCTAATCGAAGAGAAAAAAGATAAGCTGATTTTCAGATACAAAATTGCAAAAGGCACGGCGCTAAAAAGTTACGGTGTTTACGCTGCAAAACTTGCGGGATTGCCGCAACCGATTATCCGAAGGGCAGAGGAATTACTTCTTCAATACGAAAAAGAAACAGGCGACGACGCGAATTTTAATATTAATTCGACTGATATAGAGATGAAATTATCTGAAATCGATGCCGACACGCTGTCACCGGTCGAGGCTTTGATGAAGATTTACGAACTAAAGAATTTGATTTCGAGAGAGCAGCAATCAACACCAAAGGAAATAAAAGCGATAAGGTAATTTTTGTTTCGCAGTGTAAAATTAATTAGGTTTTTTGAACAAGGAGGAATGGAGGATGGCAATTTTTAACTTCAAATATTCTGATTTATTGAATATTAATAAAAAGGAATTTTTGTACCGTATTTATGACAAAGCTTTTAACGAAGAAGATTTATTGAGCAGCGCCGCACAAGTGGCTTTTTTCTTTGTATTTGCGCTCTTTCCATTACTACTTTTTTTGGTCAGTTTGTTTGGCATCGTACTCGAATCAGCCGAAGATATGCGAATGGAACTTTTCTTTTATTTGCGTCAAGTACTGCCAGGCTCGGCAATTGATTTGGTGCAAAAAACTATTGCTGAAGTGACGGAAAACAGTTCGGGCGGAAAACTGACCTTAGGAATTTTGGTTGCATTATATTCGGCTTCCGCTGGAATTGACAGCATCCGTATCGGGCTCAACGGAGTTTATAACTTAACGGAGACCCGTCCCTGGTGGAAAACCAAATTACTTTCAATTTTTTTAACATTTATTTTAGCAATTTTGATTACCATTGCGCTCGGCATTATTTTTTACGGCGGAAAATTTCTCACTTTTGTTCTCGATTGGATAAATTTGCCGATTACCTCACCGTTATTTTTGGGATTTTTGCAAACGGTGACGGTCCTAGTCGTTTTAGTCTTAACTTTTGCACTACTTTACAACTACCTTCCAAAACATAAAAAGCCGAGTTGGGTCTGGGTTACACCCGGCGCAACTTTGGGCATTGTACTATGGCTTGCGCTATCCTATGCTTTTCGGCTTTATCTTGGATATTTCAACACATACGACAAAACCTACGGCTCGCTCGGGGCATTGATTATTTTGATGCTATGGCTTTACCTGACAGCGTTGGTTATCCTACTCGGCGGTTCGATTAATGCCGTTTTGCAGGAATACACCGACCCAGAAACAGCCGAAGCCGGTGAAAAGAAAAAAGCTGCCCTAGAAGTTGTCAAAGACCCGGAAAATACCTCTTTAGCGTCGGCTAAGGATAATTTTGATAAAAATAAAAGGATTCCGACATTGACTTCTAAAACTAAAAATAATGACGCAAGCGTAACGGAAGAAGAAATATTATTAACAATGGAAAACCAGGTGTTTGAATCGGAAATTGATTCGCCGACGACGATTACTGAAGAAGACAGAAAAAAAATCAGCGCAAAATCTTCTACGAACTTGATTGTCGGTTCGATTTTTGGATTTCTTGCCGGGATGTTTTTCAAAAGAAAAAAGTAGTCATATTTTAACTATTACAGAACTTGTTTTCTAAATATTTAATTTACAACTTGATTTTATGTCATTAATGCTCAAGGAAATATGCGAACAACCTGTTGCGCTTGAACAAACGATTCAAGCCGAACAGGAAAAAGTAAAAAAACTCGGCGAATTTTTAAAAACAAAAGATATTGATTTAATAGTCATTGTGGCTCGCGGCAGTTCCGACAACGCCGCGCTCTTTGGACGTTATCTTTTTGAAATTACAACCGGAACTCCCGTTTCACTATGCGCGCCTTCGGTATTTACGCTTTACAATGCAAAATTAAAATTAAAAAGAGCTTTAGTGATTGGTGTTTCCCAATCCGGCGAAGGCGTTGATATAAATAAGGTACTCGAAAGCGCGAAGAATTCCGGCGCTTTTACAATCGGAATTACGAATCAAGCAAAATCTTCGATGGCAAAAATTGCCGACGAAACTCTTTTAACGCATGCCGGTCCCGAAAGAAGTGTCGCCGCCACAAAAACTTACACTGGTCAGATGCTCCATTTCTATATGCTCGCATCCGCGCTCTCCGGCATTAAACTCGGGTATAAAAAAATCCCGCATTTTTGTGATGCTGCCTTAAAACTCGAAACCGAAATAGAAGAATTGGTTCAGAGATATGTGTTTATGGAAAACTGCGTCGTTGTCGGACGCGGATTAAATTACGGCAATTCGTATGAACTTGCCTTGAAGTTGATGGAAACCTGTTATGTCGTTGCGGAGAGATTTTCTTCGGCGGATTTTTTTCACGGTCCGCTGGCAATCGTTGAACGACGCTTTCCGGTCATTTTATTCGCCCCGTCTGGCGTCACGAAAACAAGTAATATTGATTTATTAAAACGCTTGAAAGAACTGCACGCCGATTCTTTTTCGATTACAAATGACAAAACCGTTGCTTCTTTGAGTTCGCGCGTATTGCAGATGCCGAAAGAAATTGAAGAATTTCTTTCACCGATTCCGTTTATAATTCCGGCGCAACTTTTTGCCGCGCTTCTGGCTAAGGCAAAAGGTATTGATGCAGATGCTCCCCGTTCGCTATCTAAAGTAACTAAAACGATATGAAAAAATTGTCGGTGGTCTGCGGTTAGTAAAACAGTTTAACAAATCTGTGTTTATCGTTCTTATCTGTAGTTGATTTTTCCTGTGTTTTATCAAAATGAACTCTGCAAATTCAATTTGAAAACATTGCAGTTTACTGGAAAGCCGGCTGACCAAACAAGCATCTGAAAGGATGCGCGCGAGGACCCGCAGAATTTTAAATTACAAAAGTTTGCGCACAAAATAAATTATTTTCTCCAAATTTTGACGATAAATGATTCCTCTTATTGCAAAAATCGCTTTTTTTGTGCTGGTCTTTTCTCTCGGCTTTATGCAGCCGGCGGTTTTCATTCTCCGCTTTCCGATTCCGGCAACGGATTTAATTTTTTTATTCACATTTTTTATCTGGTTTCTTTCAATTATTTTTAAAAAGAAAGATTTTCGTTTGAGTAAATTTTATCTTCCGTTAATCCTTTATTTCCTTGCCTTGTTTTTTTCAGCAGCTTTTTCGGAAAATCGAGAACAAAGTTTTATAAAGCTGCTCGGCGAAATATACCTGCTCGGTTTGGCGGTTTTAAGTTTTAATCTTGTTCGCTCCGTCAAGGATGCTAAAAACGTAATTTTTATATGGACTGCCGCCACTTTTGTAGCTTGTCTGGTCAGCGCCGTCTCGCTTGCAATATTTTATTTTGACCGCGGAAATTCTCTCTTTTCTTTTTCCTTTTCGCATTATGGAACGCTACCACCTGGAAATTACCCGCGTATTCACAGCACTTTTCAAAATGCGAATATGTTTTGCAATTATTTAAGTGTCAGTTTGATGCTTTTCATGGCGGCATACAAACTCAATTGGTTAAACAAAATTTTTTTGGTAGTTTTTCTAGCCTTTTTCTCTATTGCCGCGTTTCTAACATTATCACCGGGTTTAGGCGGCATTTCGCTCTGTCTCGGAGTATGGTTTTGGCGCGAGTTTAAAGAGAAAAAGCAAATTTTTCCGGCACGTTTTAGTTTGTTGAGCGGAATTCTTGGGGCTCTTTTATTTTTTGTCGCTTTACTTTTTGCACCGAACGAAAATCCCCTTTCGCCTTATCGTTTTAATTTTTTTGGAACGGTGATTTATCCGTCGGAAAGGCTTCTCGCTTGGGAGGCTTCACTTCATACGCTTGCTGCAAATCCTTTTTTTGGTCGCGGAATCGGTTTGGATGTTGTTAGTATCTACTCGATTATTGCTTCGGGGCAGGAACACTTTGTCGGCGACTCGCACCAGCTTTGGCTCAATGTCGCCGGACAAGCCGGAATGTTCGGATTGATGGCGATTTGTTTTTTATGTTATTTCTTCTATAAAAAAGCGTTGCCGCTAAAACTCGACAACAATCCGCAGACAATTTTGCGTGTGAGTTTGGGTATGGCATTCATTGGAGCTTTTCTTTATCAAGGCTTAGGCGGCTCTTTTGAAGACGCCAGACATTTGTGGGTTTTAATCGGCTTACTGGGAAGTTTCAGCGAGAAAATTTCTTGATGAAACGCCTAAGTTTATGATATTTTCACTTCATTCAAAAAAACATCTCTTTTATGTCGACTGTCAACTTAATTTCCCCAAAACAACCTTTTAGTTCTTCAATTTCTTCGGAGGATGTCGAGGTTTCAATTGTAATTCCGTGTTTAGATGAAGAGGACACTTTGGAATATTGCATTCGGAAAGCCCAAAAAGCAATCGAAGTATCATGTATAAAAGCCGAAATCGTAGTTGCGGACAACAATAGTATTGACAATTCGGCTGCCATCGCGCGGAGAAACGGCGCGCGAGTTATAAAGGTTATAGAAAAAGGCTACGGACACGCCTTGATGGGCGGAATTGCCGCCGCAAAAGGCAAATTCATCGTTATGGGCGATGCTGATGAAAGCCACGATTTGTCGGAAATCAATAAGTTTGTCGCAAAACTTCGGGAGAATTACGATTTTGTTTTAGGCTGTCGTTTTCCAAAAGGCGGAGGAGAAATTTCTTCGGATTCGATGTCGTTTTTGCATCGTTGGATTGGCAATCCGTTATTTTCCCTACTTGTTCGGAATTGGTATCACGTGCCTGTCCACGATGTATATTGCGGTTTTCGCGGTTTTACGAGGGAGTTTTACGAAAAGCTCGATCTTCGTTGCACGGGAATGGAATTCGCCGTCGAAATGGTTATCAAATCGAGCTTTCAGAATGCACGAATCGCAGAAATTCCGATAACACATCATCCCGCCGGGCGCATATCTCACCCACCGCATATGAGAACTTTCCGCGACGGTTGGCGAACCGTTCGATTTTTATTGATGTATAGCCCGCGATGGCTTTTTTTACTTCCCGGCATTTTACTGGTTTTGCTCGGTTTATTCGTTTTTGCTTTTAGCCAATTTAAAGAATCGCAAAATGCGGAGATAGAAAACAATTTTACAATTGTGCGAACTCTGATGTTCGCAAGTTTAGCGATTCTTTGCGGTTATCAATCAATTCTTTTTGGGTTTTCGCGGTTTTACGAGGGAGTTTTACGAAAAGCTCGATCTTCGTTGCACGGGAATGGAATTCGCCGTCGAAATGGTTATCAAATCGAGCTTTCAGAATGCACGAATCGCAGAAATTCCGATAACACATCATCCCGCCGGGCGCATATCTCACCCACCGCATATGAGAACTTTCCGCGACGGTTGGCGAACCGTTCGATTTTTATTGATGTATAGCCCGCGATGGCTTTTTTTACTTCCCGGCATTTTACTGGTTTTGCTCGGTTTATTCGTTTTTGCTTTTAGCCAATTTAAAGAATCGCAAAATGCGGAGATAGAAAACAATTTTACAATTGTGCGAACTCTGATGTTCGCAAGTTTAGCGATTCTTTGCGGTTATCAATCAATTCTTTTTGCCATTTTTACTAAAACTTTTGCCATTAGCGAAGGTCTGTTGCCTGAAGATAAACGTTTTCTACAGTTTTTTGAAATTGTTACTCTCGAACGCGGACTAACGGCTGCATTTGTCACGTTAATTTTTGGCATCATTTTTTTGATAACGGGTTTCAGTCGATCAAGCCTTTTATTTTTCGACACGCTGCACTTGTTTTTTTTCGGTGCGACTTTGATTGCTGTTGGATTTCAAACAATTCTTTCTGGATTTTTTACAAGCATTTTAGGAATGAAAAGAAAATGAAATTGACAAAGTTGCTTGATCCATCGACGCTTTCCGACGAAGAAATTCAAAACGCTTGGGAAGAAGCATACGAGCGTTTTGAAACTCAGAAAGAAGAAATCCAAAAATTTATTAAACGATTTAAATTTGTCGGACAAAAAGATTGGAAGCGAGATGCGCAAATGGTCGAACTTTTTTGCGGGCGATGTAACGGTATCCGCGCTTTGGAAAAACTTGGTTTTACAAATTTGGAAGGAGTTGACATCTCACCCAATCTGTTAGCCAATTATCGAGGCAAAGCTAAACTTTATCAGTCTGATTGTCGAATCTTACCTTTTGCGGACAAAAGCCGCGATACGATTATTTTGCAAGGCGGTCTGCATCATCTTCCAAAATTTCCCGATGATGTTGAACAAACACTTTCTGAAATTCACAGAGTTTTACGTCCAACGGGTCGTTTTGTTTTGATTGAGCCTTGGCTGACTCCGTTCCTGCGACTAATTCATTTTTTAAGCGAGCGAAATTTTATCCGTTTGGTTTCAAAAAAATTTGACGCTTTTGCAGTAATGACGCATTACGAAAAGGAAACTTATTACCGGTGGCTTGGTCAACAAAGCGAAATACTTTTTTTATTAAAAAAATACTTCACCGCAGTTCAACTGTCGAAAAAATTCGGAAAGATTATTTTTATTGGAAAGCGGAAATAAAATTTTAGCTCAAATTATTGCCGCACCTACCACAAAATTTGATATTTGGCGGAAATTTTACGCCGCATCGCGGGCAATTTTTTTCAACTTGTTTGGGAACATTTCGGGAAAAATTCGGTTGCTCTCCGGTTAATTGACTCGCCGACAGGCTTTTCGAGCGCACGTTATTGAGTCCGCAGTGACCGCAAAAATTTGCAGAAGCCGGAAGAATTGCCGAGCAACGCGGGCAGGCGAAACTATTTTTTTTGCTGCCTTCGCTAATCAATGTAAAAGAACGACCGCCGCATCGTCCGCAGAATTTTACCCCTTCGGCAAATCGTGCCTGGCAATTTGTACAGGCAACAATGCCGGGTATCACGCTCGATTGAGGCGCGCCGCTCGTTCCGGATTGCGAAGGCGAGGGCTGACTTTTATTTTCGTGGATCGGTTTCAACTGCGCTTGAATAATTTGTTCGTCCGCGCCTTCCCTCACTTCTATGACGCGCTCATCGTCCTTTTCACCCGGCTTGGAAACTCTTAGAACGTGCTGTCCGGCGGGCACGGTGGTTAAAACTAATCTGCCCGAGCTTCCGACGCTTCCCTTGCGTTCATCATTGACATAAACTTCAGCGCTGTCCGGAGCTAGGATGATGAGCCGCGAGGTTCCGATGTTATTTTTATCTTTGCCGTCTTCTGCCGCCGTTTCTAATTTTGTAATCCATTCTGAAACCGTGGCGGGACGTTTATTCGGATCAATTTCCAGTGCGCTCATTACCGCCTTTTCGACAACATTCGGAATATCAGTTCGCAAGGTCGAAAGAAGCGGCGGCGTGTGCATAATTTTCTGCATCACGAGCTGCATCAAATCACCGGTAAAAGGTGTTCTTCCGCCAAGCATCAGATACGCGATTGTGCCGAGCGCATAGACATCCGCCCGCGCGTCAACTCCTAATTCCGCCTGCATTTGTTCTGGAGCCATAAATTCAGGCGTTCCAATAATTCCACGTGATGTTGGCGTAGCATTTGAGTTGGCATCAGTAACGGTTTGATTGACAATTTTTGCTAACCCGAAATCACCGACTTTGATAAAACCGTCTTCGTCCTTTTTGCCTTTTTGCATAATAAATATGTTGGCGGGCTTTAAATCCCTGTGCAGAATTCCCGCATCGTGGGCGGCTTCTACTCCGTCAGCAATTTGCCGCAAAAGCTTTACGGCTCGCTTGACCGGTAAAGTTCCCTCTCGTCTTAAAAGACGGTGGAGAGTTTCACCTTCAACATATTCCATTACCAGAAAAAAAACGCCGTCAGCAGTTTTGCCGAAATCGGTTACATCAACCACGTGCGGGTGCGAAATCGAAGCCGCAGACATTGCTTCACGCTCAAATCGCACAATTGCTTCGCCTTCCTGCAAATCTTCGCTGCTCAGAATATCTTGCCGGACGGTTTTAACCGCCACTCGGCGCGTTCCCAAATTTTGATCTTTTGCTAAATAAACTTGTCCCATTGCGCCGCGTCCGATTCGTTTTTCAAGCAAATAACGATTCGCCAAAAGCTTGTCTCCGGGGAGGCTCGCACGTGTTTGCGCACTATCATGTGGACAGAAGTTTACATCATCTGAAAAACACAGTTCGCATTTTGGACATTCTTTCATCTACTGTTTATTTTCTCTTTAACCATAACTTTTTCCAAATAGTGAAAGCACAAACAGCAGTATTTTCATAAAAGCTGTCATTTTTTGGACATTAAATTTCAATGTTGTTATAATTTGCTTTCAGCTTAATTTGGGTCGTTAGCTCAGTTGGTAGAGCAGCGGACTCTTGTTCTGTGAAATAGGAGCGTTCATTGGAAACAATGAAATGAAAATGCGGCTGTATGCTGGGAAATCCTTAGAGCTTCAAATACGGGTGTTTGACGTAAAAATTTTGAAGATTGGGCAATCAGCAGGCAACCTTGGCAAAGTTTTTTATTATTTGAGATGTTTTGATACTAGAGAAACACTATGTTTTTTAACAATCCAAATAAAAAGGGAACTTTGGGAGAAATAGCCGTTTGTAAGAATTTAATTCAGCAAGGTTACGATTTGTTTTTTGAATTCGGTAATCATTCCAAAGTTGATTTAGTGGTGTTGAATGGAAATTATAATGTTTATAAAATTCAGATAAAAGCCGTTAATTCATTAGATGATGCCGTGAGCGTTTATTCAATTAAGTCTTGTTTAAACCCGAAATATAATTCAATTTACACAATCCGCCAAATTGATTTATTTGCTGTTTATATTATTGACAGAGATATGATCTTTTATGTATCGGCAAGAGAAATTCTTGAAAACGGTAAATGCTCTAAATTCAGATTATCTCTAAGCAAAAACGGACAAAAGAAAAATGTTC
>MWWB01000108.1_pt1 | contig 16670 bp, 11 predicted proteins | sample 1047291 | NCBI WGS metagenome assembly MWWB01 (sample SAMN06349976, study PRJNA376086) | soil metagenome | isolation source: MS4-1 sample Antarctic (ecotone) soil | place: Antarctica | reverse complement strand
ATCTAGTACAGGTTCATTTGATGTAATCGGATTATCATTGTTGCATGAGTTCAATACTATTAATAATGAACAATGAATAAGGAATAGTAAATATATCTTAATTGAATTTATTTTTTTTCATTTTTTTACAAAATAAATGGAGTTAAGTTTGTTTATATTAAATACTTTAGGGATAGATTAATCATTTATATTCTTCTGTTAGACTGCGGTCGCACAGTTAAATTATATTTTGATTTTTCTAGTCCCTTTTGCTTGTTGGTGAACGAATCATTTCTCTTACCTCCTTTTCTGATTCCATCGAGAATTAGGATTAAGAATTGCAAAAATTATGAGTAAAAATAATAAAATGGAAAAAGGTGATTTGATAAAACTGAAAATAAGATAAAAGCGAGCGTTTCATTATTCCGCACTCGCTTTTATTTGTAGTCCAATGGTCATTATTTTATAAGCAACATTTTGTTTGTAACTGTAAAATTATTTGATTCCAATCTGAAATAATATATCCCGCTTGATAAGTTACTTCCGTCAAAGTCAACAGTGTAAGATCCTAAATGTTTAAATTCATTTAACAATAATTTTACTTCCTGTCCCATAGAGTTGTAAATTGTAATCTTTACAATTCCTTCAATAGGCAAGGTGTAGTAAATTTTAGTCGTAGGATTGAATGGGTTTGGGAAGTTTGTTAAAATGTATTTTACAGGTGATTCAATTTGAAATTCAGGACTTGGTTCAGGATTTACAAAAGTATTATCACCTATTGGACAATTAGGACATACAGGTATTCCGACTCTGTATCCGAGATGATCGGAGAGATTCGATTTTAGGTTAGTTAAGTCAACAGTTTTTACGGCATAATAACAATTCGGCGGTGGTGCATCTCCATCTCCTGAAACTAAAATATATTCCGTATTATCAATAAACTCATTGGTTGTAGTTTCACCGCAAAGCTCAAAATTCCATCCTGATGAAGCCTTGGATTTATAGATTAAATACTTCAGGAAATCCGGTGTTTCAAAATTGCTGATTATTTGTATCTTCGGTTTTGTGTAGAAAAAATTCCACCCCCATTATTCGAGTTCCAGTTACCATATTTTTTAAATTGATAAGTAGGAAATAAAATTAATTGTTGGGTATTTTCAGTAATCGCAATATCTGGTAGTTCATCGGAGGAGTTAATTTGTGATAGGTCGAAATAACTAACTACACCTGATCCATCACCGGAAGGAGGATTAAAAATACTAATGGGAACAGATGAAGTTTCAAAATAAGTGGTTGGAGGCGAGAATTGTGATAAGGCAAAATTAATGTTTAAAAATGTAACTAATAATGCAAAATATATTTTTAGGTTTTCCATAATTTTTTAAATTTAAATTTTTGAGAATAATTGTTAATTTAAAATATTATAGAGCTTGCATATAAAAAAGACTAAGCTATTAATATAGTTTAGTTTCTTGAACTTCAATGCTCGCGAGGCAGATTTTCAGGATGATATGTGTCAAGCTCTAATTATTTCTTCATAGTTATTATGGTGCATGTATCATTTCAACCTCCTTTTGCCAGCTTAAAATTTTTTACTTCAAAAGAATCATTCGTTTTGTATCCGAAAAACTGCCTGAAATAAATTTATAAAAATAAATTCCACTGGGCAGATTACTTCCGTCAAAACCAATTTTATAACTTCCTGAATTCTGTTTTTCATTAACTAAAGTTTTTATTTCATTACCAAGAACGTCATATACTTTTATTGAAACATTATTGCTAACTGCTAACTGATAACTGATAACTGTCTTAGGATTAAAAGGATTAGGATAATTTTGAAGAAGTTCATACTCTTTATTAGTAATTTGATTTGTATTATTAATATTTGATAATTGAGAATATTTAATGGTTAGAACTGTATCTGTGTTTTGAATCCCATTCAAATATTTTATTCCTGCGATGAAGACATTATTATTTTTATCTAATGAAATTCCGAAGGGCTCATTATAATCATTTTCAACCCCATCACCGTATACTCTTTCCCATACTTTGTTTCCGAATATTCCAAATTTGGTAGTTTTAATAAAAAAAAGAGTGTTCATCGAATATAAACTAGTAGTATATAAATACCCGGATTTATCAAGCGTAGGATACATTCTATTAAAAAATAGGGAGGATGTGTCTGACCACAATAATTTTCCAGATGAATCATATTTCAGAATAGCGGAAGAACCAATTATAAAACAATTACTTAAAGAATCTACTAATAATTTTCGTGGGTCTTTTGAAGATTCTCTATCGAAATTTTCTGTCCATAATAAATTTCCAGAAGTATCATACTTTAACGTCGCATAGTCCGAATTACCTAAGAAGTCAGTTACAAAACCAGTCACATAGATGTCTCCATTTATGCTGCAAGCTATTGACTTACCCTCGGCATCACCCGATGAAGAATAGTTTCTTGCCCACTTTAGATTTCCGTTGTTATCATATTTGACCGTTATGTAATTATAATTAAATCCAGTCCCTACTCCTTTTCCTGTAATTAACACATTTTCCATACTGTCCAAAGCAATTGATTCAGGTATATCTCCGAAATTATACATACTATTCCACTTTAAATTACCAGAAGAATCATATTTCATCGTAAAATAATTTACTCCAATAAATTCAGTCCTTGATGTGATGTAAATATTTGAGTATTTATCTATTACGATATCTCTCGGTAATAAGGATTGTTCAGTGTATCTTCTTACCCAAATTGAATCTCCTCCTGAATTATATTTTAATATCACTACATAATTATTTGGTTCATAATGACTGTAACCAACAACATATAGGTTATTGTCTTTATCTAAGGTACTTTTCAAAGCTATATCTTCACTGCCGCTACTTTGATAAATTCTATACCATTGAAGAATTCCTTGACTTGAATATTTTAATGCAATAATTCTGCTTCGATCAACTGTGTAACAACTCCCGGTAACATACGAGTTACCGGAATTATCGGTTGAAATAGAAGTAGGACGAGCAAATCCAGTTGTTGAATCTTTAAACTTCGCTACCCATTCCTGAGTCACCTGCGCAGATAAAGAATTGAAAGCAATCATGAAATATAGGATTATAATCTTAATCATAATATTTTTTTTATTTCTAATAGAACATTAATGAAAATAAACATTAATTAAAACTTTTAGAGTAAATTTGTATTTGGTTCTTGCACCTGGTTTGTTTTTTTACGTTATCATGACGGCTTCTTACTAACAGCCTGTCGTTTTGTTTTAATTCCGACGGAATATATATGCTCTTCAACTCTCCACTGCGAAGACTCCTACCTAATTTACGGCTGTCTACCGGGTCCGTCTTTCGTTTCTTTTCCTTATCAGTTGTAGGTACATCTGCTGCATTTACTATTATGTTAAATACCCCCTCTCTCTGCAATTTCTCATGTATCCAATAACCACAATAACCCGCTTCGTAAACACTGTAGTACGTGGCGAGGCAGATTTTCAGGATGATATGTGTCAAGCTCTAATTATTTCTTCAAAGTTATTAGGGTGCATGTATCATTTCAACCTTCCCTCCTGCTCTAAATTTTTATTTGATAAATGACATTTTCTTTGTTTCAACTAATTTATTATCTATAAACATACTATAGAAGTATATACCAGTTGTCAAATTATTTCCGCTAAACTCTATTATATAGTTTCCAGCATTTTGTATTTTGTCAATTAAAGTAATAATTTTTTTACCAGTGATGTTATAAATTACTATTTTCACGAAATTCCTAATTCTTAATTCGTAATTAATAATTGTAGATGGATTGAAGGGGTTAGGATAATTTTGAAAAAGTTTAAAATTCTTTTCTACCAACTTGTTTTGATTAAATATTCCTGTAATCTGAGAATATTTTAAAGTTAAAAGCGTATCCGAACTAAAACCAATTTTAATTCCTGTTACAAAGACATTATTGTTGTGATCAAGTGCCAGTCCAAACGGTTCATAAGAAAAATTTACACTCCCCCCATAATTTTTTTCCCATAGTTTATTCCCATTATTTCCATATTTTCTAGTATTTAAATAGGATAAAGTATTTTCAGAAAGTGGTTTAGTGATGTACAAATTACCGGTATTATCGAGCATGCAATGTCTTCCGGGATAAAATGTTGAGGTATCCAACCATAATAAATTTCCTCCTGAGTTATATTTGAGTATTGAAGAAGAACCAATTACAAAACAATTGTTAGATGAATCAATTAATAATCTTAAAGGTTCTTTAGAAACTTCTCTGTTAAATTCTCTATTCCATAATAAATTTCCTGTAGAATCATACTTCAGCGTTGCATAGTCCGAATTACCCAAGAAGTCAGTTACATAACCTGTCACAAAGATATCTCCAATTAGGTTGCAAGCTATTGACTTTCCCTCGGCATCTCTCGATGAAAAATGATTTCGAGCCCACTTCAGATTTCCTTCATTATCATATTTGACAGTTATGTAGTTATAGTTAGATCCCACCCCAACTCCATTTCCCGTAACTAATACATTTTGCATACTATCCAATGCAATTGATGCCGGCATGTCTCCGAAATTGTATATTCTGTTCCACATCAAATTTCCGGATGAATTATATTTGATTGTTAAATAATTAGCTCCTGTTACTTGTGAGACAGCTGTGATATAAATATTAGAATATTTATCAATTACCATATCCCGTGGTAAAGACCGTCCTATATATCTTCTAACCCAAATAGAATCACCATACATATTATATTTAATAAGAATGATATCTGAAACTTTTACACCTGGTTCAGAAAATCCCATCACATATATATTACCCGAGTGATCGAAGGCGTTTTTTACAACTGTATTTGTTGGAGAAAGGGATTCTTTGTGGAGTTTTTTCCACTGCAAAATTCCGGATGAATTGTATTTTAGCGTTAAGAATTGGGTTACGCCGGTTGTCTGCGAGCGATATAAACCTGAAATGTAAGAGTTTCCTAGATTATCCGTTGCAATAGATTTAGGCTCTGAATAAACGGTATCTTTAAACTTAGCAACCCATTCCTGAGTCACCTGCGCGGTTGAAGAATTGAAAGCAATTATGAAAAATAATATGATAGTCTTAGTCATTTTATAATTGTTTTTTTATTTCTGAAAGAGCATTAATTAAAATTAAAAAAAGGTTTTGTGTGTCAAGCTCTAATTATTTCTTCAAAGTTATTAGGGTGCATGTATCATTTCAACCTCCTTTTGCAGCTTAAAATTTTTTACTTCAAAAGAATCATTCGTTTTGTCTCAGAATAACTGCCTGAAGTAAATTTATAAAAATAAGTTCCACTCGGCAATTTCTCTCCATTAAATTCGACTTCATACACTCCCGAATTCTGTTTTTCCTTTACTAAAGTTGCAATTTCTTTTCCAAGAACATCATAAATTTTCAATTCTACAAAACTTCTTTTTGCAATTTGATATTTAATATTTGAATTTGGATTAAATGGGTTAGGATAATTTTGATAAAGGTTGTATTCAGATATTTGATTATAATGATTTCCTATACCTGTTATTTGTGAATACTTTATTGTTATTAATGTATCGGAGTTGGGTGTTCCGTTTAAGAATTCAAACCCTGTAGCAAAGACATTATTGCTGTTGTCTAAAGCAATACCGTGAGGTTCATGATAGTGATTTTCCTTCCCCCCATAATTACTTATCCAAATTATGTTTCCATTAAATCCATATTTCAAAGTAGTGAAATAGTTTGATAATGCATTAATCCGAGTTATTTTGGAAACATATAAATGACCTGATTTATCAAGAATAGATTGACTGAAATAACTACTAATTGTATCTAACCATATCAAAAAACCGTATGTATCATATTTAATTATTGCATTATTACCGATAATAAAACAATTACCCGACGAATCAACTAATATTTTTGTTGGACTCTTGGAAGGTAATTTGTCGAATTCCTTATTCCACAATAAATTACCTAAAGAATCATATTTCAAAGTAGAGTAGTTCGAATTACCATTAGATAATGTAATAAAACCTGTCACATATATATTACCTGTTAAATCAACTGCGATTGATGTTCCTTCTGCATCCAGCGCAGAGCCATGCGTCTTGACCCATTGGAGAACTCCCGAATTGCTATATTTTACGGTAAGATATTCAGTGAAAAAAGATGAACTCTCACCTGTCACATAAACATTTCCTGAACTGTCCAATGCCATTGCATTTGGAACTTCGCCATTTGTATAAATAGCATTCCATAATAAATTTCCCGATGAATCATATTTCAATGTTTGATAATCATTAGAGGTTACGCCTCTTGACGCTGCGGTGATGTAAACATTGGAGTATTTATCTACGACCATATCCCTTGCTATAGACCGTCCTTTGTATCTTCTAACCCAAACAGAATCACCATAAGTATCATATTTAATAAGAATGATATCTGAAACTTTTACACCTTGTTCAGAAAACCCCATCACATATATACTACCTGTATGATCGGCGATGTTTTTCACAACTATATTTATTTGAGATTGTGGTTCTTTGTAAAGTCTTTTCCACTGTAAAATTCCGGATGAATTGTATTTTAAAGTTAAAAATCGTGTGGTCTGAGAGCTATAATAACCTGAAATGTAGGTGTTACCTATTTTATCTACTGTAATAGATCTTGGTTCTGAATAAACGGTATCTTCAAATTTAGCAACCCATTCCTGATTCACCTGAGCATATAAAGAATTGAATGCAATCATGAAATATAGGATTATAGTCTTAATCATAATATTTTTTTTATTTCTAATAGAACATTAATGAAAATAAACATTAATTAAAACTTTTAGAGTAAATTTGTATTTGGAATTGAGACCGTTGGGGAAGTGAAAAACTAATATCTACTAATTTGCTCCCCCATAGCTCAGATCCCTTTCTTTATGAGATAAATATAAAATTTATTCCTTTCCATTATGGAAGATGAGAAAATTAATATCTAAAGACTTTACCTCATATGGAAAAATTCCAAATCAATTAGGGCTAGAAATCGACAATTTAACGAAAGAAAAATTATTTTCATAAATTAGCAGAGTTCTTCCCACCAAATCGTTTTCAGTTCAGTTAGTATTTAGAAAAGTCCTCTTCCGAGACATCCCAGCTAATTTAATATCTTACATTTCTTATTTTATCAAAACCATTCTCTTAGTCTGAACAAAATTTCCTGTCACTATCCTATAAAAATAAACCCCGCTTGCGAGATTACTACCATTAAAACTTATTGTATATCTTCCCGCCGGTTTGAATTCATTATTTACCGTTTTCATAATTTCTTTTCCTAAAATATCATATATAACTAAGTAGACCTTTCCATCTTTCGGCAAGTCAAAATTTATCTTTGTCGTTGGATTAAATGGATTTGGAAAGTTTTGATGTAACTTAAAATCTGATGGTATACTTCCTAACTCTTGTGAAATATCAACTAACCCGCCTGTGAATGTTTTTAATATTAGACCACTATCTCCAACAACAAAGCCGGTATCCTTATTTATAAAAGCAACCCCATTAAGACGTTTTCTTGTACCACCGTTATGAATTGTCCAGTTTGTTCCTCCGTTAGTTGTGCTGACAATAAGGCCTGTATCCCCTACTGCATAACCAATATTGTTATCGAGAAACTGTAGTTTTCTGAATCTTGAATTAAAAGTCGCAACGAATGAACGCGACCAGGACCCGCCTCCGTCAGTAGATCTTGCGACAATTGCAGTATCATTTCCCCTGGTAATATAGCCAGCAACAAAAATTGTATCTTTGAATGGATTTGACATGGATTTTCCATGTATGTATTGTATGTTCCCAAAAAGACTCGTGGTCAGTGACCATGAATTTCCGGAATCTGTGCTACTGAGTAAACCAATTGATGCCAATACAATAATGTTATTTTCATCTGCAATGTGAATATCCTCAAGCTGCAATCCCGGATTTCTCTCTACCTCTATCCAGTTTTGTCCGGCATTCGTTGTTTTATTGATTAATCCATCTAAACAACAGGGAGTTGGTAGGGGATAAAAATCCCCTCCTATTACAAATCCGGTAGTTTGATTTAAAAAAGTAAAACCTGAAATCCATCCTAGTCCATATATATTAATTTGATTACTTATTGAATTCCAACTTAATCCTCCATTCGTAGTAATTTTAGGGGGAATCCCCCATATTGCACCTAGAGATGAACTTGTAAATGAACCTATAATTAAATTTGTAACTTGTGTATTAATTGTATTCCATTGATTTCCTTTATCCAAGGTTTTCAGCACAATTCCGTCATTCCTGAGAGCAAAACCTGTATCCTGAGAGGGGAAAAAAATTCCCTTATAATCGCTATTTCCAATTGAAACATTGATCCAGCCTGTTTGACTATGGCTGAAATTAGTGAAAATTAGTATGAAAGAAAAAAATAAAACAGTTCTTACTAACATAGAATTTATTTAATTAACAGCATTCTCCGGATTTTTGTAAACCCTTGAGCTTTAATAATTTAGAAATAAATACCACTGGAAAGTTCATAATTATCTGAGTTAAAGTCAAATGAATATTTACTATCAAATAAAAATTTAATCAAGTTTGATATTTATTTCAAGTAACTCATCTTAAGAGTTTTAGAAAATAAAACATTTAAATCTATATCCTTCACAGTAAGTCGGTAAAAATATATTCCCGATGCTAATTCCGTGTTGCTGAAGTCAACTAATAATTCATATTCTCCTCTGTTATAATAAGCAGTAAACTCTTCGAATAGCTCTTTTCCATTCACATCGAATATCTTGAATGAAACATATTTTCCGTAAAGAATGGAAAATTTTATTTTTGTCTGGGGATTAAATGGGTTCGGATAGTTTTGTTTCAGTGTAAATGATGTAGGTAATTCAATATTATTGCTATCAATTCCAATATAAGTTATGGAGCCTCCACCATTAATAGTTTTTGCTAAACCTGAGGCACCCGACCAGCCTAATAAACTGTCTATAAATGCTAATTGTGTGGGATGAGCAATAGGTACATTTTGTGTTCCCCATACTTCACCACCATTACTTGTTGCAAATACTTTAAAGAACCCTCTTCCTCCCCATCCTCTTCTTGAGTTTAAAAAATCTAATTCCGAAGCTGTATATCCATTAGGATCAATATATTGTTCAATCCAATTATTACCACCATTTGAAGTATATAATATTCGTGAAGTAACAGATGCTGATCCAACTCCTATCCACCCAGTATCTTTGTTAATGAAGAAGACTGATTGGGAGCCAGATATACTAATATTCACCCAGTTCATTCCACTATTTGTAGTTTTAAACAGACCATTGCTAAATGCCTGTATACTCCATCCGTAATACTCACCATTATATGGAGTTTTCAGCATCATAAGTTTTGTGCAGCAGTTATTCTCTGTTGATATAAGATTTGCAGTTACTCCTCCGTTTGTTGTCTTATATATTCCACTAAAGGAGCTTATCCATCCTGTATCACGATTAACAAAGGATATATTGCAGATTGAACCAACCGGGCTTTGAGTATCCCAGTTTGTCCCTCCATCAAATGTTCTATATATTGTTGTCCCATTCGGGGTAGAACCATATATTGTCGTATTATCTATAACATTGAAATCCAATATCCTGAAGTTTCGTATGACCTCCCAGTTAGTTCCACCGTTTGTAGTTCTAAGCAAATTACTATTATCCATGGCTACAAAGCCCGTATCTTTATTTAGAAAAGCAATATCGTTTATTGTCCCGCTTACAGGCAGTGTCTGCTCGAACCATTGTGCTTCCGCAATGAACAATGAGCAATGAATAATGAGTAATGTTAAGATTAGCTTTTTCATAGTCTGCTTAAATAATTTTACATTTTTAATTTTTCATTTGACATATACCATTCTTCTGGTTTCTGAAAAATCCTCTGCAGTTAGACGATATAAATATATTCCGCTGGATAAACCTAATCTCCCTATTGCATCTATTTTGTATTTGTAATTGCCTGCTGACAATTTCTCATTTACTATTACATCGAAAATCTTTTGGCCGGTTAAATTATAGATACTAAGATTTACAATGGAACTTTTCGGAAGTGAAAATTCTATCGTTGTTTGGGGATTAAACGGATTTGGATAATTTTGTTTTAAAATAAATGATGTCGGTATTTTTGTGTTATTACTATCTATACCAACGTATGTAATCGGTCCTCCTCCGTTAGTTGTTTTAGCAATACTAAAACTTCCAGCCCAGCCTAACAAACTATCAATAAACGTTATAGAAGTGGTTCCATCGACGGGAGAATTTTGACTACCCCAAGGAAAACCACTATTAGTTGTGGCAAATATTCTGAATCCTCCTCTACCCGCCCAACCTCTAAAAAAATCTACAAAATAAATTTCTATTGCTGCACTATTAACTGTAGGTATTGGTTGAACTATCCAATTAACACCTGCATTTGTAGTCAAATTTATTGTTAAAGAACTTACTCCAACCCACCCGGTATCTTTGTTAAGGAAAAAAATTGAATTAGGAGTCGAGGGAATCGGAACACTTATCCAATTTACACCGCTATTGGTAGTTTTTAAAATATGAAAGCTAAATGCCCGAATACTCCATCCATAATACTCACCATTATAAGGCTCCTTCAGCATCATAAGTTTTGTGCAGCAATTATTCTCTGTTGATATAAGATTTGCAGTTACTCCTCCGTTTGTTGTCTTATATATTCCACTAAAGGAGCTTATCCATCCTGTATCACGATTGATGAATGAAAAGGCACAATAAGCTAACCCCGATAGATAATTCCAAGTTGTCCCTCCATCAAATGTTCGATAGAACCCACTTTGGTTTACTGCCCTGGCATATAAAGTGGTATTATCAATTATCTCCAATTCCTCAATTCTAAAACTCGTTGTTACACTCCAGTTTTCACCACCATTTATTGTTCGTAGAAAATTACTATTATCCATGGCTACAAAGCCCGTATCTTTATTTAGAAAAGCAATATCGTTTATTGGTCCGCTTACAGGGAGTGTCTGCTGGAACCACTGTGAGTGGAGAGTATATTGAGTAAGTAGAGTGTATAGAGTTATGAGTAAGATTTTTTTCATAGCCGTTTTTTCTTTTAACTTATTCTTTCTGAATTATTTAATCAAGATTTTATTTTTTATTTTCAAATAATCAGCTTAAGGTTTTAGAAAATAAAATATTTAAATCTATATCCTTCAGGTAAGTAGGAAAAATATATTCTCGATGCTAATTCTTGTTGATGAAGTCAACTAATACTTATAATCTCCATTGTTAAAATAAGCAATAAATTCTTGGAATAATTCTTGTCCATTTTAAACCTAATTGATTATAGCTACACCCAACTGTTTTCTTGAGAGTCTATGCCAAGCTATCCAGAAAGAAAACATCAGAGATTTGTCTTCCACTTATATCCGGCAGAAACTGCTGATACCATCCGCTTGGAGGATTATGAGCGAAGTTGAATGAGATGATGAAAAGGAGAATGCTAAGGTAGAAAAGAAAAGTCGAGAGTTTGTTTAAAATGTTTTTATTCATAGCAAATATGTTTTTTATTAAAGTAGTTTTATTCTTATTTAATGTAAATTTACTTTATTAAAGTCATACGTTTTGATTGTGTAAATCTTTCTTTCGAATTGTTTCCGGTTATGTCAAGCTTATAAAAATATACTCCTGAACTTAAACCGCTGCCATCGAACTCACTTACATATTTACTCGCAGACCATCCTCCGTTTACTAATTCTTTTACCAACACTCCTCTTACATCATAAACTTTAAAAGTAACATAGCTTGCTTCTCTCAATTCGAAAGGAATCGAAGTTGTTGGATTAAAAGGATTCGGAAAGTTCTGACCAAGAGTAAACTTTGCCGGAATGTAATTCGGGACTTGCTTTATGCCTGTAAAGTAAGTTGTATCTCCGCCAACTTTTGTATGCACGCCACTTGTTGTTGCGTATGCCCAGCCGTTTAATTTATTTATAAATTGAATGTGATAATATAGAAATATAGTAATTGACGGATCTGGCTGTTGATAACCCCATGTTTGCCCTCCGTCAGTGCTTAACCAAATAATTGCCCTTGCAATGTTTGGAATTGGGTAATACCGGAGTCCTCCAACTCCCCATATGGTATCGCGTCCGACAAAGGAAAATTTATCAATTCTTGAGAAAAGCAATGAATCGGTTTTGGGCGGAAACGGTAAAAGGCTCCAGGTGTTACCACCATCTGTCGTTTTCTGTATATTGTTCGCACATTTCCAACCTGTTAAACTGTCAGCAAAATGTATATCAAAGAAATGTCCCCCTGTTACTAAAAACCAGTTTACTCCACTATTAGTAGTTTTATACAAACCAGCGCCTGTAGATGCAAATCCTATTCTTGAATTAAACATATAAATATGGTTAGGATTCTGACTTCCTAAATTCAACTGCTGTGTCCAGTTCAATCCTCCATTCGTTGTGCGGAAGACTCCTCCAGTCAAACCGTCGATATCTACTACCCATATTGTATCATTATTTAAGACAGATATACCATAGTATGTTGCGGAAGCCTCAGGGGGATTTATATTTAACCAGTTTTGTCCGCCATTTGTGGTCTTCTGAATTGAGGTATTTATTGGGAAATTTGAAACCCCGCAGGTATAACCGGTATCCTTATTTAAAAAATCAATTACATTGAAGCCTGCAAATTGTTGACCATCAATTCTAATAATATTCCAGTTGTCTCCACCATTTGTTGTCTTTAAAATATAATCAGTATCATTTGGCGCTTGATAATTTGTAACAGCATATCCAATTAAACTATCTACGAAAGTTATATCTGAAACTGATCTACCATTCATACTCGGCAGAAACTGTTGATACCACCCGCTCGGAGGATTATGGGCGAAGTTGAAAGCGATGATGAATAGGAGTATGCTAATGTAGAAAAGAAGAGTGGAAAACTTATTTAAAAACTTTTTATCCATAGTGATAGAAGTTTTTTTGTTTTTAATTTACGGAAGTTGATATTTGATTTCAAATTTATTGTTCCGCAAAAAAAATAAATGTTGGGTTTTAGAATTTATCATTTGATTACTATCATCTTCTTAGTATCCACGAATTTATAATCAGCAAACAAGCTGTAAAAGTAAACTCCAGTTGATAGAGTTGAACCATATTCAGTCGCTGAAAAATCTGCTTCATATACGCCTGCGTTTTGTTTTTCATTAACAATCGTTTTGATTTCTCTTCCTTCAACATTAAATACTTTTAATTTTACAAAGCCCGCGGTTTTCAATTCGTATTTTATTTTAGTTAACGGATTGAATGGATTAGGATAGTTTTGATAGAGTTTATAATCAGATGGAACTGCGCTGATAATTTGGTTTACTGTGGTTGTGTAGTAGGTAGTATCACCACCTATTTTTGTATGCACACCTGTGGAAGAATTAGCATAAGCCCATCCATTGAGTTTATTAGTAAAATCTATATGAAAATATCTTCCAATATTTATTGTACTGCTATCAGGTAATTGATATCCCCAAGTCTGTCCACCATTAGTTGATTTATATATCAAACCTCTAAAACCTAAAGAAGTAGATGCTCTGGCACCTGCTCCCCATACTGTATCTTTATTTATAAACGAGAATTTCCTTATTGCAGATAAATTGTAGAAACCTCCAGTTGGAGGAAGTAAAAGTTTTATCCAGTTTATTCCTCCATCTATTGTCTTTTTTATTGAATCAAGTTCGTACCAACACTTCCAACCTGTCAAACTATCAACAAAATACATATCTGTAAACCCCTCATTAATAACTGTAAGCCAGTTTAATCCACCATTAGTAGTTTTCCTTACATAAGCATTCGATGTGTTCTTTGCAATAAATCCGATTCTTGCATTAAACATGTAAATTGTATTCGGATTTTGGCTTCCTAAATTCAACTGTTGTTGCCAGCTTGCTCCCCCATTCGTCGTGCGGAAGACTCCGCCATCGAAACCACTGCTAGCCACTAACCATATTGTGTCTTCATTTAAAACACTCATATCATCATAAACCAAAAATGGATCAGGGGGATTAATATCAAACCAATTTAATCCTGAATTTGTAGTTTTTAGTAATCTTGATCCGGTTGATGGTTGCGCACCACAAACATATCCAGTATTAATGTTTATGAAATCGATTGCCTTATAGTCTCTGTTGCTGGAAAAGACTATATCCCAATTATCTCCACCATTAGTAGTTCTCAAGATATATCCTGTATCATTTGAAAAATTATTATCTGTTATTGCAAAGCCGGTTAGACTGTCAAGGAATATTACATCTGATAAGGGCTGCCCATTCAGGCTCGGCAGAAACTGCTGATACCATCCGCCCGGAGGATTATGCTGGAAGTTGAATGCGATGATGAAGATCAGTATGCTAAGGTAGAAAAGAAAAGTCGAGAGTTTGTTCAATATTTTTTTAAACATAGAAAATTTGTTTTTTATTATAGTAGTTTTAATCTTATTTTAAATCAATTTACTTTATTAAAGTCATACGTTTTGTTTGTATAAATCTTTCTTTCGAATTGTTTCCGGTTATGTCAAGCTTATAAAAATATACTCCTGAACTTAAACCGCTGCCATCGAACTCACTTACATATTTACTCGCAGACCATCCTCCGTTGTCTAATTCTTTTAGCATCACTCCTCTTATGTCATAAACTCTTAATGTTACATAGCTTGCTTCTTTCAATTCGAAAGGAATCGAAGTAGTGGGATTAAAAGGATTTGGAAAGTTCTGACCAAGTGTAAACTTATCCGGTATAATATTAGACAGTTGTTTGATGGATGTATAAATTGTTACAGAATCTCCTCCTGTAATGGTATGTATCCCCTGAAATGAATTATAACTCCAGCCGTTTAATTTATTTATAAATTCAGAATATAAATAAGCTATTATATTGATACTTGTATCAGGGATTTGATATCCCCAATTTGCTCCGCCATTTGTTGTTTTAAATACTATCCCTCTTCTTGGGTATGTTGTGGAAATATGTGAGTTAAGAGAATTTGTTGTCTTAGATTCTCCTGTTCACTCTGAGTCAGCAGAACTAATTTCAAATGTAGTAAAAATAAAAGGCCTCTAAATTAATTCAGAGACCTTTAACAACAATGAATTTGTGTAAAATTATTTTAGAAGAATCATCCTCTTTGTATCAGAAAAGTTTTGTGTTTCTAATTTATAAAAATAAACCCCACTCGCTAAATTATCTGCATCAAAATCAACTTCATAAGTTCCGGCATTTTGTTTTTGATTAACTAAAGTAGCAACTTCCTTTCCTAACGTGTTATAAATTTTAAGTGAAGCAAAACTGCTAACTGCTAACTGGTAACTGATAACTGTATTCGGATTGAACGGGTTTGGAAAGTTTTGATTAAGAGTGAAGCCCTCAGGAATATTTGCCGATAACTGCTTTACACTGATAACCTGACTAACACAATTTTTAATTGCATCAACACTTAGAAGATTATTTGCTCCTCTATTTATAAATGTTACTGTTTTGAAATCAATAGTGTCAAGAGATGCAACTGTTCCGAAAATAGATCCGATCAGTATATATCTTTCACCCTGTGTGGAATCCATCCAACCTGTTGACGTAACAGGATCTCCCGAGAAAGGAAACATTGTCGGTTTATTTGTAAGGGGATTTATCCAATTACTTCCATCTATCCTTAATCCGTGAAGAACCCTATATTGCTGCAACGAATCCGTCGGACAATCGAAGGCGCATCTCCATCTCATACCAAAATCCGATTTATTAAAATTATGTCCGGTTGCTTCTTTTATTAGATAACCGACAGCCGGCGGAGCTGTTCCGTAAACCGGATCATTATTAGTTGCATTATAACCATATACAAGATCCAAAGTCGAATCTGTCCCTGCTTTATCATTGTTTGAAATTCCTATATCCACATCCGACCAAATGGCCGAGCTCATATATGTCCATTGCGAAGTATTCTTGTTTATTATTTTCCATTCATAATAAATTGTATTAGATACACATTCTGAACTTTCTTTTGCATAAGCATATAGATGAACTTCAGCTCTCATAGGCGGCGTATTACGTGAATTTGCTGATGTGTCCGCATACCCATCAGTAAAGGAACAAAATAAATTCTGCGTTCCTTTCATAGTGGGGTAATCAACCGGTGGTTCGTAAATTCCATTGTTATTTACATCAACCCATGGAGCTCCCTGATTTACAGGCCAAACCGACCAAGCATCAAAATCGGAATTACCGTTCGGAACTGAAGGAGAGACTTTATACATTCTGTAAAGAGGATCATTCCAGCCTATTGGAGCTTGTGTTGAATAATCAAAGTATCCAGGACCAAAACCGCTGTCATAATCAGAGTATGAAACTCTGATCGAATCATTTACTTTACAACTCAGCCATAACCCGCTTACAAAGACTGCGTGTTTACCTGAACCTCTTGGCCATTCAAATCCCGCCGTGTTTGTTGTATAGTTTCTATCAAAAGATCCGTCGTTACGAATAGTTGTGCTGATGTTGTTTGCATCAATTTTTTTAAAATTCAAAACCGGATTGTTATCAAAACGGTCTTTGTGCGATAATCCAATGAATGCAAATAGTACTATAATCAGGC
>MWWB01000107.1_pt1 | contig 16691 bp, 18 predicted proteins | sample 1047291 | NCBI WGS metagenome assembly MWWB01 (sample SAMN06349976, study PRJNA376086) | soil metagenome | isolation source: MS4-1 sample Antarctic (ecotone) soil | place: Antarctica | reverse complement strand
GCAAGGAAAACCAGATAGGGAAGCCCCTGTAATTTTGCAGTGGCTTTTTCTTTAGTAGAAGCCACGGTAAAATTCTTCACTTGCATTATTTCGTCTTTTACTATTTTTTATTACCGCATAAAATATAATGGGAGGCTTAGTTTTTGTACCTCGAAGGTTTTTAAAATCTAAGTGATTAATTATGGAATTAAGAAAATTAGGACAATCAAATATAATGGTAACACCCATGGCTTTTGGTGCATGGGCAGTAGGTGGATGGATGTGGGGCGGAGCAGAAGAGAAGGCCTCTATACGAGCTATTAAGGCCGCTTATGATTTTGGTATTACAACCATTGATACGGCTCCGGTTTATGGATTTGGACGAAGTGAGGAATTAGTGGGTAAAGCTATGGAAGGAGTTTCGCGAGACAAATACCAGGTATTAACGAAGTTTGGGATGAACTGGGAAACTGAACAAGGTGAATATTTTTTCGACAGCTACGATAATGATGGTAAGCCATTTAGAATGTTCAAGCGGGCAACCAGGCAGAAAGTGATGCAGGAATGCGAGGATAGTTTACGCCGGTTGAAAACAGATTATATTGATCTCTACCAAATCCATTGGCCCGATAATTCTACACCCATTAATGAAACTTTTGACGCAGTGCAACGACTGATAGAGCAGGGAAAGGTTCGTGCGGCAGGGGTTTGTAATTACAATGCACAGCAGGTGGAAGAAGCATTGAAAACTATTAACCTGGCAAGTAACCAGGTTCCTTATTCAATGATCAATCGTGATATTGAGAAAACTGTTATCCCTCAGGCAATTGAAACGAGTTTAGGAATTATTGCATATAGCCCTTTACAAAGAGGTTTGCTTACAGGAAAAATAAAGCCAGGATACAAATTTAATGAAGGCGATACCAGGGAAGGCAGCCGCTTTTACACCAACGAAAATATTAGCCGTACAAACGAGTTGTTAGAAGAAATAAAGCCAATTGCTGAAGAACATAAAGCAAGCTTAAGCCAGCTTGTCATTAACTGGACTATTCATCGCCCTGCAGTTGCCTGTGTGCTGGTAGGAGCGAGGGACGAAAACCAGGTTGCTGATAATGCTAAAGCGTTAAACTTTACTCTAACTAATGAAGAGCTTGATGAGATAACTGCCGCTGCAGATAAATTTAGCCTGGCACAAGCATAGTTAAGAGTTTTGAGTTTGAAGTTTCGTGTTTGTATTTGAACTTTTAAACTCGAAACTTTAAACTCAAAAATTCTAAACCCCCAACTCTAACTTTAACTCAAAAACTTTATTTCTTCCCAATATTGCGTTGTAAATACTTTGAAAAATCCGGAACAGAAAGGGCATACTCTTCATTCATCAATTTAGAAGTCAAAATAAAATCTGCCGTTGTTCTGTTGCATGCCATTAAGATATTCCATGCAACTGCAAGACGTAACAATGCTTTAACGTCACTGTCATGGGGCTGTGCTTCCATTGGATCCCAAAAGAAAACGATCATATCTATCTCACCTTCAGCTATCATCGATCCCACCTGTTGGTCGCCTCCCAGCGGGCCGCTTAAAAGTTTTTTTACAGGCAATTGTAATTTTTCCTCTAATAGTTTTCCTGTAGTTCCCGTAGCAACCAACTGATGTTTGCATAAAACATCTTTATTCGTTACTGCCCATGATATTAAATCCTCTTTTTTGTTATCATGAGCTACCAGTGCCACTGTTTTTGAAGTACGAAAAATTCGCGTATCGCCCATTATTCAGTTTTTTATTTGAAGAGCCATGCAAAAACATGACCGCACTTGCAAGACTTTTTTTCAACTTTTTTGTAGTAAGATTGATTTGTTTCTGGTGTAGACTTTCTCTGCTAATAATACAAGGCAAACACTAAAATCACTTTTCTAAAAGTATGAAATGATCTTACTGCAGGAACAAGCAAAAAGCAGCCATTTTTAGGCAGGAGAGGTTAACATAATTTTAAACTAATTATGAAATTAAAAGTCTACACAAATGCAACAAATCCTGAAGACATAGTGTCTCATAATTAGAAAAGTTGTCTCCCCAGTAAATAATCCCTTTCTTGAATAACCGCGCAACCGTAAAAGTGAGATCCACCACTATAAAATATATAATAAGTAATACTCTCTTACAATGGAAAGCAATTGGTTCAGTGATATTGTCGCGATTGATAAAACCGCTGATTGGTATTCAGAATATTTTATCAGGCAGAGTATTGTAAAGTTTTTAAAGTCTAACGGTTATAAAATTCAGAAAGAGCTTTCAGTTGCAAGAGGTAATAAATTAATTGTTGCTACCCGGTATTTTAAAAAAGAACTTATTGAGATAAAAGGATTTCCTGTATCACATTATACCAATGATATAAATAAGGCTGCAACAAAAAATGATAACTTAACTCAACAGGCAAAAAGATGGTTCTCCGAGGCGCTCTTTAATTCATTGATCAACTTCGCAAGTTATTACAGCGATGGCAATGTGATGGTTGCTATAGGTTTGCCAAATGCAGAAAGGTATAAGATTATTATAAACAGGGTTCAGGAATACTTCACACTCAACAACCTCTATTTTAAAATTTATCTTGTTAATGAAGATGGAAGTGTTGAGGTCTCAAATTTGAACGAGATATATATGCGGCAAATTTTACAGGAACGCTCTCTCTAAACGCTTTTCTACTATTAGTTCCACTTACAGTTTTCCACTTCGTATAAGTTGTTCAATTAAAATATTGTCAGGAATGATCTGCAATTTTTATTATTAAAAGCCTCTTAATAATCTCCTGCTGGTAAGCTTATTACTAACTTGCATGCTTAAAAATATCGCATGCCCTTTGTTGAACTTGACCCACTTGCAACTAAAGAAATTATTAAAGGTTATCATGGTAAAGCAATACATACCGGAACTGCGACATATATGTATTGGACGGTAGAAGAAGGTGCGGCAATACCCGAACACTCGCATATGCATGAGCAGGTTGCCCATGTTTTGAAAGGGAAATTTGAATTAACAGTAAATGGCGAAACACGGGTGTTAGAGCCGGGAATTGTTGCTGTTATTCCGCCGCATGTAAAACATGGAGGGAAAGCCGTTACACCGTGTGAATTGCTTGATGTATTTATTCCCGAAAGAGAGGACTATAAATTCTAACATGAATCTCGATCTTACCAATAAAACTGCTTTAGTTTGTGGCGCCTCACAAGGGCTTGGTCTTGCTTCTGCAAAAGAGCTTGCTTTGCTTGGAGCTACGATAATTCTTGCCAGCAGAAGCGAAGAAAAATTGAAGGAGGCCATAACGGAATTAGCTACGGCAAAAGGGCAATTCCATACTTACGCAGCTATGGATTTGTCTAAGCCTGATGAAGTTAAGGCTGCTGTGCAGGCATTGCTTGCTCAGGGAGTTATTATTCATGTATTAGTTAACAATGCCGGTGGTCCGCCCGCAGGCCCGATGATTGATACCGATGTTGCTGAAATTGAAAAAGCATTTCGTACGCATGTTATAACCGCACAGGTATTAGCACAGCTTGTTGTACCAGGTATGAAAGGTGCCGGTTATGGTCGCATCATTAATATAGTTTCTACTTCAGTTAAGCAACCAATTAATGGTTTGGGAATAAGTAATACAGTGCGGGCAGCAGTAGCTAACTGGGCTAAAACACTGGCGAACGAAATAAGCAGTTTTGGCGTTACCGTAAATAATGTTCTGCCCGGTTATACCAATACCGATCGTCTTGATTATTTGTTTAGCAAACAAGCTGTAGATCAGGGAACAGATAAGCAAAACATACTTAATAAAACCATTGCTTCAATACCCGCACAACGATTAGGCGAGCCTAATGAGTTTGGGGCAGCAGTTGCTTTTTTATGCTCACCCGCAGCAGCATATATTAACGGGGTTAATTTACCTGTTGATGGAGGAAGGACAGGAAGTTTATAGATTGTGGGATAATTTCACAAGTGCTCTGTCTTCGGGGTAAAACCTCTGACAATTTAGTGAGCATTCATTACCTCATCAACTTCTCTTTGCGTAATACTTCCCCAATAATTTATATAATCGTCTGCTGATAGGGAAGCTTGCACTTTCTGTAAATCCGGAGCCACCTGTTTTAATGCATCTAAAAGTACCGGGTAGGGACGGTAGCCCGTCATCATGATTGCCGGCTTATTTGCCTGCCTTAATATTAGTGTAGGATAACGGTTAATGTTTCGATATTGTGCTTGTTGAAGGTCACTTCTAAATGCTTCGATGCCATTATCGTTTTTCATGTCTGCTTTAAACTTGTCAGCATCAAAAGATGATTGTTCTCTTTGCAGATCATCTGCTATTTCAAATAATACATTTTGTTGCGCGATGTTTTTACCATTTAGCATAATGGATTCACGTACAAGCCTTAGATATCTTTCACCGGAGACATCCGACTGTAACTGTGCGCACTTTACAGCTATACAAGCAGGGTAAGAGGATGCAGGAGGATCTTCCATCCAAATCCGGTTTGGCATGGGCATTCCGGAGATATGACTCGCCTGCATCCAGACAGGCCCCATTTGTACAGGCCGGCTCACTGAATTCAATTCATCATTATAATTATTCCAGCCAGGCAATAAACCTCCCATAATATATTGCCACGAAATCTTTCCTTCAAATTCGTAGCGCAACCTTCGCCACTGCGGCTCGAAGGCCCAGCTATAACAACAAAGCGGATCAGTATAGTAAGTAATTTCTACCTGATCCGCTCTATGTTGTGCGCCCTTATTATCGATAAGGTCTTCTTTTAGGGGCACCATTTATCTCTTATTTTTGAGTTGCTTTTTCCTCCTTTAAGTCCTGCGCGATCAAAGCATCATTCCATTGCAAAGGTCCCATAGGTGCAGACGCCTTCACAAATTCACTTTTCATTTTTCCAAGTTCTTCATTCATCTTTTGAACCTTTTCTTCTGTGCGATCTGTTCCAACAGGTTGCTGGTCGAGTAAACCATTAGTTGCGAGTACATGCTTAATTGGGTCTTCAATAAATTGGAAGGTTTCGCCTAATTGGGTTGATACTCCCTGGTTCCATGGTCCACGAACAGCGTTACCTGTGGACAAGTTGAAATATAAATTGCTGTATCGCGGATCTCCCTGTAAAGTACCGGGAGGGAAATTAGGTTTGATAGTTTCGAGTGCAGCTTCAAACATCTGAAAGTGTGCCACCTCTCTTGTCATTAAAAAACGCAGGGTTTCCTTTACAAAAGGGTCGTCGGTAAATTGAAGTAAATATTCATATACCATTTTTGCTCTTGCTTCTGCAGCAATGTCCGAGCGAAGATCGGCGGTAAGCTCGCCAGTGGCATCACCATTTATATAAGCGGCTGTCCAGGGCACTCCCTGGCTATTTGTATATGCAGGTCCGCCACCGGTGCTTACAAAAAATTGTGGCGCAACCATTGCCTGGTGAATAAAACTTTCTTTAGCAGCCTTGCCGTTAAGCAATTGCATAATTTCAGAATTTTCTGCCGCATCCTTCAGGTCTCCGTTAATTCCTGTAAGCAGCATTTGGATAGTAGCACCTACAATTTCCAGGTGACTGAATTCCTCAGTGGCGATATCCATTAATAAATCGTACTTATCAGGGTAGGGATTTTTTGCCCCAAATGCCTGAACAAAATATCGAAGTGCAGCCGCAAGTTCCCCGTTAGCCCCGCCAAATTGCTCTAACAGCAAAGTGGCAAAAGCAGGGTCAGGCTTAGACACCCTTGCATTAAACTGTAACTCTTTTACATGGTAAAACATATATAGCTATTTAAGATGAAAAGAATAGAAAATAGTAAAACCATGCCATTCAAATAATCGCTATCCTCTTTTTTTCTTTAAATAGTTTTTGTGAAAGATTAGCACTTACGCAAGGAATAGGAGAGAACTATTTTAAGGAAGCTGAGTACATCCAAACTAATTTCTCCTGTTCGCGGATGTAATCGCTCATGAGAGCGCTGGTGCCTTCATCATTAGCATTACCTGCTATGTCCGAAATTTCTCTTTCAATGCTAAGTAATACCCTAAAGCTTTCCAACACAATTTCAACGGCTCTTTGTCCGTCAGAAATATTGGTAGCTTCTTTAATAGTTGATGTAGCTATATAATCTGAAAAGGAGTGAAGAGGAGTGTAGCCGATTGTGAGAATACGCTCTGCAACTTCATCAATTTTTACAAGAGCATCTGTATATAATTCCTCAAACTTAGCATGCAATTCAAAAAATTTGTTACCCGTAATGTTCCAGTGAAAACCACGGGCATTGATATAAAATAATTGGAAGTTGGCCAGTAAGCCATTTAGTTTCGTTGCCAGTTCTTCGGCTTGTGAAGTTTCAAGACCAATTAAATTTTTAGTTTCCATAATTGAGAGTTTATATGAATAAAATAAGAGTGTACCGGGCTTACTTAAAACACAAAAACAAGACCATCCATTGTAGAATTACCTGCAATAGAGATATAATAACCGCATTAGGTATGGTAAGAAATAGGAATTAATTAGCCGCAGGAAACCCTTTATCGAGCCAGTCGGTCTTTATATTCTTTTCTAAGTTGAGTAACTTAAAATTAGTGAACTTCATCTCCTTCAAAACAGCAACTGCAGGACGCACATTAGGGCAATGTTCGTAGGGACAACAACCGCAATACACAACAATGGCCGCATCTTTTGGCAACTTAGCTAACTGGCTTTTAAATTTATCCAGGTTCTCCTTTTCTTTAACCGAACCTATATCTACAGAATGCGGAATAACAGCACCAGGCCCAATGGAATAAATAGCAGGTAAAGATTTCTTGTTTTGCAGCGTTTGTGCTAATTGTGCAGGTTGCATTAGTTGATCTTTTGTCCAGTTAACAGGATTTTGCGCTTTTAATGCTTGTGATGTAAACATCGGAACGAATACTATTAGTGTCTTTAGAATGGTTAAGATTTTCATGGCTTAATTAAAACGGAAAGGTAGCGTAAAACTTAGGAAGGAAAATGTTATTGGTGATATCCTACCCACTGTGTAATGGTTAGGCCTGCTATCGTTTGCTGTATTACTTATATTTACAAAATGAAGGTCATCTATATTATTTGGAATAGTTTTAAAATGGCTTTGCAGGAATTAAAGAATAATAAGCTGCGCACTTTTTTATCGCTGTTTGGTATTACCATTGGGATTTTTTGCATCATTGGTGTGCTTGCCACAGTGGAAAGCCTTCAAGCCAAAGTAAAGACTGACATTGCAAGTTTGGGAAGCAACACAATCTATATCGACAAATGGGAGTACGCTGGAGGCCCTGATCGTCCCTGGTGGAAATTTATAAAAAGGCCTTACCCTAAATACCGTGAAATGGAAGCAATAAAAATGCGCTCGCAGTTAGCCTCCGCAGTAAGTTATTCTATAAACGGAAACGGAACGCTTAGCTATAACGATAATGTTTTAACAGGAGTTAGTTGTTATGGCGTAACCTCCGATTTTAGCAGGATCGTTACCGTAAATATTGAATATGGACGATATATAAACGAAACAGATTTTACACAGGGTTCTCCTGTTATAGCAATGGGTTATACTAATGCCGAAAACCTTTTTGGCACGGCAGCGAGAGCTTTAGGGCAATATGTTAAGTATAAAGAAAAAACTTTTAGAGTGGTAGGGGTTATTAAAAAGCAAGGTCAGAGTATGTTAGGTGGCGGTGGCTGGCAATTTGATGAAGCGATTGTTTTGCCCTACCGGATGATGGCGGGAATGTTTTTAGTTGAGAACAGTAGCCCGAGGATAATGGTAAAAGGTAAAGAAAACATTGCATCAGCAGCATTGCTGGATGAACTGCGTGGAATTATGCGTTCCATTCATAGATTAAGCCCACGGCAGGAAGACGATTTTGCTTTAAACGATATAAACATGTTCAGCCAGCAGACGGATGCTATTTTTGGTTCAGTTAATTTAGGCGGCTGGGCCATTGCAGGTCTATCATTAATTGTTGGCGCATTTGGCGTAGCAAATATTATGTTTGTTACCGTACGCGAAAGAACGAGCCAGATAGGTTTAAAAAAAGCGATAGGCGCAAAAAACAAAACTATACTTACTGAGTTTTTATTAGAAAGCGCATTCTTATGTTTAATGGGCGGATTGATTGGATTACTACTTGTTTTCATACTTACTAAGGTGCTGAGTGCCGTTATGCCCTTTCCTATAAATATTTCTTTAGGCACGTTAACGCTTGCCATTTCAATTTGCCTGATTGTTGGTGTACTTGCTGGAATAATACCTGCAACCATCGCTGCACGAATGAATCCTGTGGTAGCGATAAGAACTAAGTAATGCAAAATGCGGAAGATAGTTGTAAGTTGTAAGGAGTTCTTCTTAATAACTAACATCTATCACCCGTCATCTGTCAACAATTTTAACTACCTTATTTACCCCGTTATCCGTTAACTATTTCAGCGAAAAAACGGCGTTCACTTCAAATTGTAATTTCATTTTTTTGAAATCGATATTTGCTTCCTGCTGGCCTGCATCCATTGCCGCTACTTCGCCTCTCATCTTCATGTTAGCCATCATTGGGTAAGGAGGGTGTACTGTTATTTCGTTAGGTTCGTTTATGGTAACAGCTTCTCCCGCTTTCTCGCCAATAGCTTCAGCAAGATATATAGCTTTTTCCTTCGCTGCTTTTACGGCCTGTATTTTCAATTGCCGTTTAAAGTCTTGAAGCTTGCTGTGCGATACCCTTGATATTAGGAAGTTTTGCGTGGCTTCATCATCTAAACGTTGTACAAGTTCATCCATTTTTTTTGTGGTTGATAACTTCACCTGGTAAGTTATGCTTGCCTTTAGATCAGGGTTTTTCTTCTTATTCTTTTTATACAACCAATAGTTACCATCCCATCCCTGGTAACTTTGTACACTTATATCAGCTTCGGGGATACCGGTACTTAAAGCGGCCTTAACGAAATCGTTTTTAATAGCATCAATATCAGTTTTGCCGCCACCTTTTTTGTCGTATTCACGTAATTGCACTACTACATAAATCTCATCGGGAACAACTTCCATTTCAGCAATGCCTGAAACGTTAATTGTTTTTTCTCTCAGGCGATCCGGTCTGTAATTTTCCTGGCTTATTGCACTAAGGTTTAACAGTGTAAATAAAAGTATTACACCCGTAAATTTTGTTTTCATGTTTAATGTTTTATTATTTTAAAGAGCAGTGTGAAGATATAATTACATAAAGTAAAAAATAACCGTACTGTTCTTAACAATATATTTACATTTCTTATTTTGCATTTCTTTTTTGAATTGTTTGCAAAAACCAACAGCAGATGAGTTCGTTAACCGACAAGTTGAAACACATCCGTATTGTACGTTCTCTTGTATATACAATTGTAGGAGCTCTTTCATACCCGGGACTTGCTATCATTAATAAATTAAAAATTGAGGGAACCGAACATCTTGAGACCCTGCCTAAAAAGAACGTTCTTTTTGTAAGTAATCATCAAACGTATTTTGCTGATGTTATAACGTTTCTTCATATTTTTTGCGCAGTAAAATGGCGTAAAAGAAATAAGCTGGGTATTCCTTTTTATTTGCTTAGCCCCTTTACAAACGTTTACTATGTAGCTGCTGAAGAAACAATGCGGGGAAGTGTGATCAGCAGGTTTTTTACTTTGGCAGGTGCATTAACCGTAAAGCGTACATGGAGAAAAGAAGGCAAAGAGGTAAGACGCGGGCTCGACCCGTCCGACACACGAAAAATTGAAAGAGCATTAAGTTCAAGCTGGGTTATTACATTTCCACAGGGAACCACCCAACCTTTTGCACCGGGACGAAAAGGAACTTCGTACTTAATTAGAAAAAACAAGCCAATAGTTATACCGGTAGTGATTAACGGATTTTGGAGAGCGTTTAGTAAAAAAGGACTGGCTTTTAAAAAGAAAGGAACGTTGCTTACTGTAAGAATAAAAGAGCCCTTAGTAATTGATTATACCCAAACCGACGAGGTTATATTAGAGCAGGTAATGGATTCAATTGAGCAGAGTAAGCGGTTTATGGTGAAGGAAAACATCATGCAATAAATGCAGTGGATAAATAACAATTGTACTAACACCGAAATTTGATAATAAGAAATCATTAGTTGTTTAGCTTACTCTTTTGTAAACAATGCTTTAAGTTCGTTTGCATCATCTGGTTTCATTTTGCCGCCTAATATTAACCTTACCTGTCTTCTTCTCAAAGCCCCTTCAAACAATAAAATCTCATTTTTGGTTTCAGGAATTATCTGCGGAACAGTTCGGGGTTTGCCGGTTTGGTCTAAAGCCACAAAAGTAAAATAAGCTTCGTTGCTTTCGTACTTATGCTGATCAATCATGTCTTCTCCCCAAACTTTTATAAAAATTTCCATTGAGGTATTAAATGCCCTCGAAACCTTTGCTTCGATATGAACTACATTACCAATTTTAATGGGGTTTTTAAAACTAAGATTGTCAACGCTTACTGTCATGCAGGGAGAATTGCAGTGTTTTGCCGAAGCAATGCTCGCTGCAATATCCATCCAATACATTAGCCTTCCGCCCATAAGATTTCCAAAAGTATTGGTATCGTTGGGCAATACAAGTTCATTCATCGTAATAAAACTTTCACTTACTTTCTTTGCTTCCATTAAAAAATATTTGCGCAAAGGTAAAGGTATGAAGCATCAATAGCTGTTCAATTAGTAGTTGCTCTGCAAGCCGGTCTTAGGGGTTCACATTAGTTTTAAACAGGCAGATAAAATTTTATACAGGGTTAAGAAATTTGTACCAACCCTGATTATTAGCAGATAATTTTTTACTTCTGTATCGTCTACCGATATTCGCATCGAATTACAGCCATGAACATTTCTTTCGAAAATACAGAAAACGCTTTTGCCTATAAAACAACAAAGGAGCTTAAGGAGTCGAAGTTTATTTTTAGAACTATGGGCTACCAGGCCTTGATTGATTTAGGGGTAAGGCTTACGCCACTGGCTATTAAGTTACATTTACCGGTAAGGGGGTTGGTGCGACGAACAATTTTTAAACAATTTGTAGGCGGCGAAACGCTGGAACAAACGGCTGCTACTGCAAGTATGCTTGCAAAATATGGTATTAAAGTTATTTTGGATTACGGCGTTGAAGGCAAAGAAAGTGAAGCAGATTTTGAACATGCAACAGAAGAGTTTATTAAGGTAATAAACTATGCCGCTACTCAGCCTAATATTCCCTATATAAGTGTAAAAGTTACCGGCATTGCAAGGTTCGAACTTTTGAAAAGACTAAACGAAGCTCCGCGATTACGATCCGGAATTCATGATAACGAAGCAGAGGATGAGGAGTGGGAAAGAGTAGTGGAACGGATGTATAGAATTTGCCAGGCTGCTGAAGAAAAAAATGTAGGCGTTTTAATTGATGCCGAAGAAAGCTGGATACAAGATCCTATCGACCGGCTTACCATGGAAATGATGGAAGAGTTTAACCAGGAAAAGACCATTGTCTTTAATACTATTCAACTCTACCGCCACGACCGGCTTCACTTTTTAGATATATCATATGAAATAGCACAACAAAAAGGGTTTTTACTTGGCGTAAAACTGGTGCGCGGTGCTTATATGGAAAAAGAAAGAACAAGGGCTTCTTCAAAAGGACGCCCGTCTCCAATACAAGCTAATAAAGAAAATACCGATAAAGATTTTGATGCTGCCGTTGAATTTTGTCTCGACCGGATTGAAGGTGTTTCGTGTATAGTTGCATCACATAATGAAAAGAGTAACTTGTATGCAGTTGAATTGATGGAAAAAAAAGGGATAAGGCACGATCATCCCCACATGCATTTTTCACAATTATTTGGAATGAGTGACAATATAACTTTCAACCTTGCTAAAGAAGGATTTTCGGTTAGTAAGTATTTACCCTTTGGTCCTTTAAAAGATGTAATACCATACCTAATGCGTCGCGCAGAGGAAAATTCGAGCGTGGGTGGACAAACAGGGAGGGAGCACGAACTGATAAAAAAAGAACTGGCAAGGCGGGGAGCAAAATAATCTCCTGCTTGTTACTCCCATCCTTAATTATTAATTACATTGGTGAAATTTGCGATCTCTTTTTCACCAATTCTCCCCATCCCGAAAATCATAAATCCATCCGTGAAATCTGCGCTGTAATTTAGCACGATGCAACAGTACCATCAACTTCTCCGTCATATATTAGATAACGGTGTATCTAAAGATGATCGCACGGGTACAGGTACTGTGAGTTGCTTTGGGTACCAGATGAGGTTTGATCTGTGCAAAGGCTTTCCATTGGTTACTACCAAAAAACTGCACCTTAAAAGCATTATTTACGAACTGCTCTGGTTTCTTAACGGCGATACTAACGTGAAATACTTAAATGATAATGGCGTAAGCATATGGAATGAATGGGCTGACGAAAATGGCGATCTTGGTCCCGTTTATGGAAAACAATGGCGAAGCTGGCAAGGTGCAGATGGTAAGGTAACCGACCAGATTGCTGATGTGATAGAACAAATTAAGACTAACCGCGACAGCCGGAGAATGATTGTTAGCGCATGGAATGTTGGGGAACTTTCGCAAATGGCTTTAATGCCTTGTCATTCTTTGTTTCAGTTTTATACGGCCCCCTCTAACTTCCCTGGCGGGGGAGGAAAAAAAAAGCTTTCGTGTCAGCTTTATCAGCGAAGTGCTGATGCTTTTTTAGGGGTTCCCTTTAATATTGCTTCTTATGCATTGCTTACGATGATGATTGCGCAGGTATGTGACTTAGAGTATGGTGATTTTATTCACACGTTCGGAGATGTGCATTTATATAACAATCATATTGAACAGGCTAAACTGCAGCTAAGCCGTAGTCCGTTTCCTTCACCTGTTATGAAGATCAATCGGAAAGTAAAAGATATTTTCAGTTTTAGATTTGAAGACTTTACGCTTGAGAATTATCAATTTCATCCTGCGATAAAAGCGCCGGTAGCGGTGTGATGTAAGTCATTAGGTCATTTAGTCATTGAGTCATTGGATAATGAGGTCTCAGAGTTTTTTGCTTATCGGATATTGCTTTTATCACATAAAAATCTCCTTTCCGGCATGGTTATATCACTTATTGTTGCTGCATCTTCTAACAATGTTATTGGAAGTAATAACGCTTTACCCTGGCACTTGCCCGCAGATATGAAATTTTTTAAAAACACTACCTGGGGAATGCCTGTCATTATGGGGCGAAAGACTTTTGAAGCTTTACTAAACAAGGCTTTACCGGGAAGAAACAATATTGTAATTACGAGACAGAAGAATTTAGAGCTTGCAGGTGCAACAGTTGTTAATGCTTTTAGCGCTGCATTTTCTGCAGCAAAAGAAACTGATTGTAAAGAAGTTTTTGTAATTGGCGGAGGAGAGATTTTTAAGGAGGTTATAGAAGATGCAAATCGGATTTACCTAACAAGGGTGCATACGGTTTTGGAAGGAGATGCTTTTTTCCCTGAGATTGATACTGCAAAATGGAAACAGGCTTCTAACCTGGATTGCTACGCAGATGAAAAACATAAATTTGATTTTTCCTTTCAACTTTGGGAGAAGAGGTAAGAACAAATCCGAAAATCGAAAATAATACTTCGTAATTTGAACTTAGTATTTCGTACTTCGTATTTCATACTTCCTATTTCGAGCTTCGTATTTTGTACTCTTAAATTTCGTCCCTCGTATTTCACACTTAAAAAATGTATTCACCTTTCCAACTTGCCCTTAAATACTTTCATTATTATTTCAAAGCATCCAATGGTAAAGGGCACGGAGTACATTCTCCCTTTGTATTTGAGTTTGTAACAAAGGTGATAAATGACGAACGACATTTTTATGCTTATGATCGAATTGAAGATGTGCGGAGAGACTTGTTACTGGATAAAAAGGTGCTAACCATCCGGGATTTCGGCGCCGGATCAAACGTTTCAAAAAGTAATGAACGAAAAGTAAAGGATATTGCACGAAGTGCACTAAAGCCAAAAAAGTTTGGGCAACTTATGTTTCGTATGGTTGATTTTTATCACCTTAATACTGTAGTTGAACTGGGAACATCTTTAGGTATTACCACTTCTTATCTGGCATCGGGAAATGCGTTAGGCAAAGTTTATACGTTTGAAGGTGCAAACGAGGTTGCGGAAATTGCAAAAGAGAACTTCAAACAATTAGAGCTTAACAATATTGAAATAGTAGAAGGCAACTTTGATGATACCCTGCCCGTTCACTTAAAGCGCATTAATTCTATTGACCTTGCTTTTGTTGATGGCAATCATCGCAAACAACCAACTATACATTACTTTGAACAACTGCTTGAAAAGGCAGGTAAAAATTCCATATTTATTTTTGATGATATTCATTGGAGCAGGGAAATGGAAGAAGCATGGCAGTACATTCAGCAACACTCCTCTGTAACACTCTCCATTGATCTATTTTTTGTAGGAATAGTATTTTTTCGCGAAGAACAAAGAGTGCAACAGCATTTCTCCATTCGTTTTTAGCCGATCAAAAGTTCTTGCCGTCAAAAGATAATGGAGAAAGGATTATTTAGTTGCTAAAAAGATTGAAGAAGCTTTAGATTGGCTTTAACCTCAATGAAGGGCTAAAGGGACAGAGACTGGTAAACGCAGCTACATCGTTTCTTTTCAGCTTCCGTTATTGCCTGCCCCACTAAAAGCAGGGTACAATTATATCAGATTCCTTTGGCGTTTTCCATTAGGTACAACTATGCGAAGTTATCCCAACAAAGGCTTTAATAAATGCCTCGCTAATGAATTTCGTTTATAACCTAAAGGGGCAGAAACACGGTTGTGTTCGATAAAGTTCCCTTGTTCCTCCGGTGATTTCAATTACAGATATTAGTAAAATTTATTGCGCCTTTCCTTTCAAGGTAACAACTGCGCCAATCGCCTTGGTATTGAAACTACGCTTTATATCAACCGCTATGTTATCACCAGAAAAGCGGCACAACATCGTTTGAGTATGCGGACTTTCTATATACCGTAAAACCAGCTCAAGAGTATTTGAGTCGATCCAGGTGTATTCGGCCGCAACTTTGAAAGGCGGTAAGCCTGCCAGGCTGTTTCGTGCACCACTTACCAGGTATGGTCCTCTCAGCGTGGTTTCACCTTGTTGCCAGGTGTTTGCCGCAAAACGAATAGGATAAACTCCGGTATCACGTTTTACTATCACCTCACAAATGCTGTTTTGAAAATTGAACTGGAGTGACCCTATGTTTTGAGCATTCGGTTCCATTACAAAAGTGTTTGCTTTGGTAAGCGAAGGAACCATTGCATCTTTCTTTACCGGTAGAGCAAGTGCTGCCAATTTATTATTTAGGATTCTATCTGCGGCAGTATTTGCCGGAAGCTTACCTTTTTGCATCGCCGGCAGTAATATTTTCCAAATCAGGTTTAATTCGCCTTGCATATCTGCTGTTTCAGATGTAATGGCAATAACGGCATCCTGTTCAGGAATAACGATCGCATACTGCCCGAATGCGCCATCTCCACGATAAGCATTATTGCGGCAGCGCCACATCTGGTAACCATAGCCTTGCTCCCAGTCACTTGAGTCGCGTTTGGCTTGCGAATACCCGGGGTGTTGAATGATGTGCGCGGTACTTGCTTCTTCTACCCAGCCTTGCGGAAGTATTTGCCTTCCGTTCCATTTTCCTTTTTGCAGAAATAGCTGTGCAAATTTTGCAATATCTTCTGTTCTCAATCGAAGTCCCCAACCGCCGGTGTTGATGTGTTGAGGGCTTTCTTCCCAATCAGGCTTTGCTATACCCAAAGGTTCAAAAAGCCTTGGTTGCAGGTAATCAATAACCTTTTGACCAGTTACCTTTGATACAATTGCCGAAAGCATATAAGTAGCCATTGAATTGTATAAGAACCGGCTACCGGACTGATACTTTATAGGAACGTTTAAAAACCTTTTCACCCAGTTCGTATCCTGCGAAACAATACCGGTAGGATCAGACTCCTGACCTACAGACATGGTAAGCAAATCTTTTACGGTCAGTTGTTGAAAATTTAAACTAACAGTATCAGGCAATTCATTTGGAAAGAAAGAGACTACTTTATCGCTTAACGACAGCTTTCTTTCGGCACGGGCAAAGCCAACCGCTGTGGCAGTAAAACTTTTGCTTAATGAATACAACGTATGTCTTAAATCCGACCGATATGGATTCCACCAGCCTTCAGCGATAACCTTACCATGGCGAAGCAACATAAAGCTGTGAAACTCATGTTTACTTGCAGCAACCGAATCCAAAAAAGTGCTGATTGCCGATGCAGAAACACCTTCTGCCTCAGGTGTACTACGTTGTAGTGCATTAGCGGTTTGTGCACTTACTTTAAGTTGTAAAAAGGTGGAAAGCAATAAGACGGAAAGCAATGTTCTTTTCATAAGCAGTTTTTGTAACAATCTTTAAGAGATTAACTAAGCAATTTAAAGCTTATTCAATTGTTATAAACGTAAAGTGCAATAATAAAAATGTTTTGTAAAACTATAGAAGCGCTTATTTTTTTTACAAGAAAGAGGAATAGTCGGATGAGTTTTATATTACCTGTAGTTGATTAAGAATACCCTGCCTTATATATTTCAATTCCTCTATGGTACGATTATAAGTAGGCGGTAACAAACTTTCAACGGATAC
>MWWB01000106.1_pt1 | contig 16812 bp, 13 predicted proteins | sample 1047291 | NCBI WGS metagenome assembly MWWB01 (sample SAMN06349976, study PRJNA376086) | soil metagenome | isolation source: MS4-1 sample Antarctic (ecotone) soil | place: Antarctica | reverse complement strand
TCGCCCAAGAACTAGCCCGCGCCCGCGAGGAAGTACTAGCAGCTTGCCCATTCTGCCAAGAATTAAAAGGCTTCGTACACGTTGAAAAAGACGGGTATAGAGCAGTGCGAAAATGCACGCACAACCCGGCCATTGAAGCCCCAAACCCGACTTAAAATATCTAACAAAAATCGCCTCATTTACTCCCACATTCAAGGTATGTGGGAGTTTTTGTATAACTTGCTCATAAATAAAACTAACTCCGCGCCTGCTTACCGCAGGCTAATCTACTTTGCCCGATGCGCGTCAAAAACACTCGCTCGCAAGCTCACTCGTTTGACGCGCATCGGCTCCGCTTGCTCCCTCCGGTCGCACCCTTTCAGGCTTGCATCGCTCACCGCGTTGCAGCCTTCAGGGACGCTTCGGGCTTCAGTCAGTAACCCTTCCTTCAGCCTCAAACTAGATTAGCCTGCGCTTCGCTTAGGCGCGGGTAACTACCTCAAACTAGCTTTTAGGACTGGCTAAGGGAGACCATAAAATTAACCCTGCCAAACCTTGACAGAAAACCTAGCCAAAAATAAATAGTAGGAGATATTGTGAGCACTCAGGCGAATTTACATTTGGCGGTTTTTGCGATAGTAGCAATTCCACAAAAGAACCTTTTTGTGGAATAATAAAAAGCTCAGATGAGCATAGAGTTTTGTTGTGGTAAGAGGTAAAAGTTGCCTGTCTGGGTTGATAAGACCATTAGTAGCGATCTAAGGAGCGTTAGGCTCTTGCTGAAGATAGAACAATGAAATACTACATTTATATCTCTGATGCGAAAGTTGATATGTTGCTTCCACAAATTCCTTATGAAGCTAAGAAGAAAATCGCGACGGAATTGAAAATAGATTTTAAAGTGTTCAGCGCCTCGCGTAAAACTGAGCAGGGAGAAGATACTAATCGCATCACAAGGCTTGAGGCAGTCTCTAAATTTATATTTGAGTATGGTGATGTAGGTACTCCTGACGACCCAGGTGAGTATATCGCAGACACATTATCAATGCGTTGGGGACCCTTAGGATACTGGGAGAGCAAGGATACTCCCATAGTGTATTTTGGTGGAGTAACGGAAAATACTCTCGTTGGTCTGACAGGCTCCGAGAAGCATGTTTTAGGCAATACCAGTACAGGTTCCTTTTATGCAGGCTCAAATCATATCGTGCTTGTCTATTCATTGGCGCGAAGGTATAAATTAAATCCTAAAGATCAATCCAAGGTACTCAAACTAGAACAATCTTTAAATGAGATGGAAATGAGTTTGCATTCTAGGCCAATGTCAGAACCTATTATAGAACGCCTTACGATTGACGCAGTTTATCATGCGTCTCATGAAATTCATGGCCCAGAGCAACGATTAGAATTTTTGGCAAAACGACTATTCTATGGTGAAGCTCATGGAAGGAAGGTAATTTTAGCAACCCCGTTATATGTCGCAATGGCTGAATAGTTAAGGGGCAGTTATATTCTTTTCGAGACCAACAATTCATTCAACCGGAGCGGAATTAGCTTTCTTTTCATCCGCAGAATGCCTGGTTAGATTCTTCTCGCCTCATTAATTCGTGCGTTAGATTTACCTTTCTCTATTCCACAAAATAACTCAAATGTGGAATTCAAACGGGGAAACATAGTAACCTGCCTCATTGCATTGACTAACTAGCGCATTCTCTGCCAAACCGTGCCAGCGAAACCTTGACAGTTTAGTTTCTGTCAGGGTTTCCTTTGGTATACTGAGTAATCTACTAACCAAATCTTCATTTTCCGACCCTACAATTTAATTGCCTTTCAAACTCTGGACGGAAACCAAAACGATACGTATGCAACAACGACTTCCAAAATTCAGGAGGGAACCAGGAGCGCTTACAAACCGGCACATTACCGAGCGCTCCCTTACCATAATCGAAACCATCCACCGCTACCGGCTGCTTCCCACGTCGCTTGTAGTGCGGCTCGCAGCAGGGGACGGGCGCACCACACAGCAACACCTCCAAATGCTTTTTCACCGAGGGCTAATTAACCGGTTCAGTTTTCCCAAAGTCGGCAACCCCGGCGAGTTTCATTACTACCTGGATAACACAAAAGCCCTCGACTTACTTTCAGAGCAGGGAACCGACCCCTATCACCTCGACTATGAAGGAGTGAGACGAAACAAAGAGAAAAGGTATGCAGATATACATGACCCGAAGAAGGTTGAGGAGATGCAGGGCAAGCTTTTGTTTTTGAAACACGAAGCGATGATTAGCCGATTTCATGCCACGCTAGAAATGGCCTGTAGAAATTCAAATGGAGAGATAGCTTTAGCATCCTGGCAGCAGGGCGCATCCCTCTGGCATCACGTCCAAGCGCCGAAATTGTCATATAACGGGATAGATTTAGAAGGAAATCCGGTCTGGAAGGAAACTGACGAGCAGGAATATTTACCGCACCGGCCTGATGCGTTTTTCAGCCTGTACTATCCGAACCAGCCGACAGAAAAACAGTGGGCGCATTTCTTGTATGAAGCAGACCGCAAAACCACATCAACTACAAAGCACAACCGAAAGCTCCGCGCTCATTTTCAGTTCATCGTCAGGCAGAAACTCCATGAGATGAATTACGGCATTAAGCGCATTCGCGCTGTGCTGATTGAAACCCTTGATGATAGTTGGGCAGACACGCTTAGAAGCGCGGCAACTGCATATACGGTATCAGGAAATAAACCGTCGCCGCTATTTTGGTTTACCACCTCCAGGCTTTTCAACCAGCCACTCTCTGGAGTAGGGGAGGGGAGCGCTCCTGCGTACCTTTCGCACCCAGAAATTATCTTGCAGCCGATTTGGGCAACGCCGGCTGGAAGCGAGCTGTATAGCTTACTGAATTAACCCATTGATTTTATGAAAGTGTTTTGCGAGGAACACGGCAAGTGGAACTGCCCGAAGTATCACGACAAAAGAGCCGGACGCTCGTGCCGGAGATGCGGCAAGTCAGGAGTGTACGAAGAAGGAATGTGCTACTCCTGTTATTCCTACAGCCCCCGATAAAAAACTTTACGGACAGGAAATAGTCAGCATATAGTGCAGCCTCTCGTTCTCACCATCACCGCGAAAGGCTGCCCTTTTTATGTCTTGGCTCAAAAAAATTTTCAGCAACTCTCCACAAGAATCACAACAGCCTTTACCTAAGCCAGTTGACCCACCAGCACCAGACCCAAACCCCGAATTAACGGCTGCAATTAAAGAAATGGTGGAGGACGACCGGCTGCGAGAACTGCGTGAGCTAGACGATTTACGCGCAGCTTATGGCGAAACACTGGTTATGCTGAAAGACCGTCATATCTTACAGATAGTAGACCGTAATCAAATATTTGAAAGACTTGGGCCACCCGCCCGCAGATTCACGACCGAACCATCAGCCCTAAACGTAATGAAAATACTGCCGCCAGCAGAGGCCACCTTTGCTGAAATGGAGCGGTTTTGGAATAACCTTCGAGTGTTCAACCAACCTTTGTCTTTGACTCTCATTTCCAACGCCGAACGCATGTTCTATCGGCTTACTGTTCCGCCCGGTTGCGGCGAGGCAGCAGAACAGCAGTTAGCAATTCATTTTCCTACGGCGGTTCCGCTCGTACCCACCGAAGATGAGAGGTGGATAGAAAAGCCTCTGTACTGCATAAATGTAGCACCAAAATTTTGTGCAGAACTGCTCGACCACTCAGCCGTGAGCCGTGACCCTTACGCGCAGCTATTCGCCACTCTTGATGACCCTGCTTTTACCGATACGGTAGCGATTCAAGTTAATTGTTGCCCGCTCCCCGACGATGCTATTAACCAACTCATTCGTATTCTAGAATGGGACGACCCCGGCATCCCTTATACGGTGTTTGAACCATACGAAGACGGTATGTGGGACCACATTATGAAAAGTGAACTTAACGAACACGGCAGAGGTTCACGAGAGTTTTATGAAGCATTCATTAAGGACATTAACAAAAGCCAGTATGGGCGTGCATACCCGCTAAGAGATGCCATTTCGCAGGAAGTGGCTAATCAGGAAAGGTTGATTTCAGAATGTGCTGACATGATTAAGCGGTTACAAAAGAAGCAACTTCCCTGGGTTGCTTGTGTCAATGTGTACTGCGAACAAGTTGAAACTGCGGAGACGCTACAGCGGACATTTTTACGTCAATACGAAACGACCCGGCAGCGTTGGGAGGTAATAGCAAACACAACTGTAACAATAGACCCCTTGGACCATCCTATTTTTAACTGGTCGTTAGTTTCTACCAGTGAGCTTGCTAGTCTCGCCCACTTTCCGACTAAAGGCGTTACCAGTGACCGCTTAGAGAAGGTATCTACTAAAGCAAAGCTGCCGCCAGATTTATTCACAAGCGGCGATGTACATATCGGCGTCAGTGAAGCACGAGGGCAAAGTAAACCCGTCTCGCTCCCTGATAGCGTGCGCGCCCGACACCTCTATATCGTCGGAAAGTCAGGCAGCGGCAAGTCAACTCTCATCACCAATATTGCATTGCAAGACATTGAACGCGACGAGGGCGTGTGCGTCATAGACCCGCACGGAGATTTAGTCTCTGACCTGCTCGACCACATTCCGGAGCACCGGATTAAAGACACCATTTATTTTAATGTCTCTGACCGGGCGCACCCCATCGGCCTTGATATGCTGAATGCTCGAAGCGAGCCGGAAATAGAGATACTGACAGATGACCTTATAACGACATTTCGGAGGCTCACTGAATCTTGGGGCGAGCGCATGGAGACGATCCTGCGCTACTCATTCAATACGCTTCTCCGCACTCCCGGCGCGACCTTTTTAGACTTGCAGAAGCTACTTACTAACGAAGGTTGGCGTTCAAGCGTCGTGCGGAAACTCGACTTTCCGCCGCTTACTGAGTTTTGGTTTAATCAGTTCGCCAACATGCCGAAGGACGCAACGCAGCCCATCCTTTCGCGCATGACTAAAATCGTACTCTCCCCTACCTTGAATGCGATATTTGGACAATCAGCCAGCAGGCTTAATTTCAACGACGTAATTCGTAACCGGAAAATCTTGCTGATTAATTTGGGCGGCGACAGCAGAGACCGAAATAACGAGCAACTAGCGGTGAGCGACGAAATGAAAAAACTCATCGGCTCCGTCGTCGTCTCACAGCTTCAACTTGCCGCGATGCGACAGGCATCCATTCCCGAACATGACCGCGTACCATGCCGCTTTTTTGTAGACGAGTTTCAGAATTTCGTTTCCGGCGCGTTCCCAAAAATATTGAGCGAGGCCAGAAAATATAAGCTATGTCTGACGGTGGCGCACCAGTACATATCACAGCTCGACGAGGCCACGAGAAACGCCGTGTTCGGCAACGTCGGCACAATGATAGTGATGCCGCTTGGACAAAAAGACGCGACGTATTTAGGCGCGGAACTAGGCTCCTATACGCCGGAAGATGTCGCCAACCTTGCAGCAGAGCGACACGAAGCCCTCTGCCGCCCCTCTACGATGGCCGCAGACACGTTTTTATTCACGACCCTACCACCGAAGCCAATAACCCAGAGCTTCGCCCACGAGGTCATCTCTCACACCCGCCAGCAGTACAGCCCAGAGCCAGAGGCGCGAGCCGCAGCGCCGGCGGAAGAAACCAGCGCGCAGCAAGAAGATTCCCCGCGCCAGAAAATTCCAATGCGCGCCACTCCGAAAGAGTTTGCCTCGACCGCTGAGAAGATTTTGCATTTCATTTCACAGGCAAACTATTTAACCACTTCGCAGATTATTGAACTGTGCTACTCGCACTTGTCCGAAACTTCAAAACGTCCGGCGGCGAGCCGGGATTTGAAAAAACTGACCGACGGCAAAAAACTGAAATCTATAAATTGGGGCGACGGGAAAGTCTTCTACGTCGGTAGCCAATGCAATCCGACCGCGCATAATGTTTCCGTGCGCGACTTGCTTATTAAAATCTGGCAATCGGGATTTGAGATTGCGGAAGTGAATTTATCCTCAGCAATCGGCGCTCTCTCCCCTGACTTGTTAGTTAGCTTTTTATGTGAGGATGGCTCGATACTCTCTACCTATTGGGAGTATGACACTGGCACGGAGGGCATTACCGAGCTAATTAAAAAAATCGCGCGGTACGTCCCTTATAGTGGTAGTGCGCGCATTGCCTTCGTCTGTAGTACGAAGGAGAGGATGCAAGCGATAATGAAAGCGACTAAGGAGGAGTTTATCGAGTTTTGTGTACTGGACGAGTTTACGAGTCTTACTGTTCCTGCTTTTATTTCCCGCGCCCATATTGATAAATATTCATTCTTTTAAGGAGCGCAACGTAAGTGTTAATTTGTTGTTCGTAAAGGGCTTGATAGCTATAAATTTGTTAATTAGCTGTTAAGTGAATTAACACCAAGCTATCAGGTGATTAGCAGTCAAATAACGTTTACTCCTATAAAATTAAAGGTAACTATCTACTTTACGCCCTATTCGACATGCGAATTGGACATGCTCAAGCAATTTCGGCAACAAACTGAGATAAACTACTGAACCTGCATCAAGTAGATAATTGCCAAATTAAAGCACCTCACAAACTTATGTGAGGTGCTAATGGCCTTCCGCGACATGCCCTATGGTTGACTGAACCCTTCATCAGCAAGAGACCGCCGAGTCTCTTCGATATCACGCCGAAGCAGTTCTTTCACGTCGTTTTTGGTGAATTGAACTTGATTCGCTTGCTCAATCCTTGTAAGCATCCTCGCCGCGAAAAACTGCGCGGCAAGCAGACTCTCAATCCGAGCACGCCTGGGGCTTACATAGTACACACCCTCATACGTGACAAAATCTGGCGATTGACGGCTCTCTTGTGCATATGCAAAAACTGTTGCAAAGAGCAGACACACGACGACGAACGCACCGATAGCGGAACGGGTCTTCATCTGATTTTCCTCCTGTTATGGAATTATGTAGGTTTGGCTGTAGTTACAATCGTAATGTAACTATTGATTATACAGGGTTTGTGGGATTTTGTCAAGGTTGCCGGTTTGCTCTGTGCAGGACTCTGGTTAAAAGTTACTGTGTGTAAGAAAATACCCACCACTCGCTTCTGGCTCCTTCATTACCGTTTTTATCCACCGCCCAAACACGCCACCGTCCCGGTTGAGCGCCAGTGAAATCGAATCTGTAAGCAATACTGCTTTCTGTTTTGGTGGAAGGAAAAGTCCTTTGAAACAAAGAGCTAGGGCTTGGGCAAGGTTCACGCCGCGACTTAGCTGGCTGGCAGACATCAACCTCAACTACGTATTGTGCTGCTCCGGTTACAGATGACCAATGTAGTTCAGTGACGCGCGGATACAGACTAAAAACTGACCCGTTGGCTGGAGATATTTGTTTCGGCGCAGGAAGGTTCCCTAATATTGGCGCGGTGTCCGGCGTTACCGGGTTTAGAATTACATCCTTGCCGACGATGTGAGTTACTCGCCACGACCTATCCCTCCATCTGAACCGCTCACCTACTTTTACCTCTTCCTTTTGGCTGACTAAAAAAGTTTCGCCTGAATCTTCACCTGTCTCAATAAATGTGAAAAGGTATTGGCCGGACATTTCTATTGGACGCGCTCCCGAGGGGATACCACTGCTTGATTGACCTGCCCCTATTCCATCTTGTCCCCTCTCTCCACGCTCTGCCTTCAAACGACCATATATAGACTTAGTTTCTGGATAAAGGGTAAGCACGGCATCGAGATTGAGTTTTAACTCAAGTGCCTTCCTTATAAACGGCTCCCCGTGACCTGCTGCAACATCATCACCGATCCCTCGCCAATGCACCCAAGCATGAATAAGCTCATGCTTCACGCTGTCAACCATGTCAATGAACGTAGCTTCAACAACATACTTTGGGTTAACTACAATTGCCTGTTTGCCATCATAGTTCGAGTTGAAAAAGGCCAGAGCCGATTGTCCGCTTATCGCTCTGGAAGGAAACTCTGACATACGGCCAATGAGAACTCTGATGTGAGGCATATTATCAAGACGGGGCAGAAGACTATCTGCCATCCCCTGAAGCGCCCGCTGATTATCCTCTGCGTCTACTTTAACCTGCATCTCTTGTCTTCCTTGACGCTGCGCGTTAGTAACAGCGCACGTGGAAGTCAAAAGTGAGAGTGCTAGTGTAGCGTTTACAAATATTCGTTTCATAAGAGTGCTATCCTGTCCGAAATACCAAAAGATTAAACGTTATTATCTCAGTTAATTTTGTAAGTCAACGAATACAGAGAAGCTTTGCCGGTAGGAACCCTATCTTGACGAATTGAAACAAGCGACTGTGCGGGAGCTGTCTAATTTTTCTCAAATTAGACATTACAGTTGTAAATCCCCTGCTAGTTATCCACAGAAACCCTAGAGATTTTATACGTTGGGCATGCTACAATTAGACAAAAGAGTTATTTTGTCTAATTCAGGAAAGCCCTTTCATGCGCTCTCGACGCTCAGAAACTATCAAGTACCTCACCCCGGATGAAACAAAGCGGCTCTTCTTAGTAATTAAGGATAAACGCGACAAGGCTATTTTTCTTATCGCGTACCGGCATGCCCTGAGAGCTAGTGAGATAGGGCTATTGCAAAAGAGTGATATTGACTCTAAGCGGCTCCGCATCACCGTGCATCGGCTGAAAAACAGCTACACGGCAGAACACCCAATACAAGCAGATGAGGCGCGGATTCTCAAAAGCTATCTCCGCTCCCGTTCTGATGACTCCCCTATTTTATTTCTGAGTAGAAACGGCATCCCAATTGGAAGAAAGATGCTCCACGTACTGATGCGTAAGTACGGAGCGTTGGCAGGTTTGCCGTCTGATAAGCAACACTTTCATGTACTCAAGCACTCAATAGCTACTCACCTACTCGATGCCTCAGACGACATCCGATTTGTGCAGGACTGGCTAGGACATTCCAATATTCAGAATACCGTTATCTATACGCAACTCGTTTCTAGCAGCCGAGAGACAAAAGCCCGTAAGCATTTTATGAAGCTTCCCAAGTTTTAATAATCAATCAATAATCAAAATCTATATGCACAAATGTAAGCATTGCTCTGTTTCCCTTCCCACCACTCCAGAAAAAGTTGATGGTCAATGGATACTGCGCTGCCTTAACTGTGGGGTGAAGAATATTATAGTGGCGAAATACGAGGTTATAGGATGGAGAGAATAAGCGACTTGCCCCTGTTTTAATTTGCGAGTAAACATTTATCTTCTCTCAAATTATATCCAACTTCACTTGAACCTTTTATCTGAAGAAGCTATTAAATAAATTCCTTTAGAAATGGTACAATCACAGCAGACTTTATGACCTACAATCCTATCTATAATTCAGAACCCTTCACAAAATTTAATACGGTCTCCCCCACCACTCCCTTAGAAAAACTTAACTTCAACTGGGGCGAACGGGACCTGCCTGAGCGTGAGCGGACAAAACACGTTCACCGACTTCACCCATATTTAGGTAAATACATACCGCAGTTGGTTGAAATCTTTCTCCGCAAGTACGCTCCGAAAGTGGTTTTTGACCCGTTTGCCGGGTCCGGCACCACGTTGGTAGAAGCAAATGCTCTAGGGATTGCTTCTATTGGCTGTGATGTGTCGGCCTTTAACTGTCTACTTGCGAAGGTCAAGACAGATAAATACGACCTCGATAAGCTAGAGGCAGAGATAAAAGACATTCTCAGTCAATGCCAATTGATGCTTACGCCTAATATGTTTAGTAACAACGGACATGGACCAGAAACAGATAATGAATACTTAGAGAAGTGGTTTGGTCCAAATGCTCTCCGCGCGTTGCTTTACTATCGCTCTCTAATACCTAACTATCAGTATCAGGACACATTGAAAGTCATCTTGTCACGGTCGGCTCGCTCTTCTCGTTTGACCACCCATTTTGATTTAGACTTTCCACAAAAGCCACAGACCGAGCCGTATCACTGTTACAAACATAGCCGGACGTGTCAGCCAACGGATAATGCCCTGAAATTTCTCACCCGATACAGCTTGGATACACTCAAGAGGGTTAAAGAATTCTCCAAAATCCGGACCAATGCCAAAGTGACAATTCTCAATGAAGACGCGCGGTCGGTCCGCCTTCCTAAAATAGATGCGGTGATTACTTCCCCTCCTTATGTTGGGTTGATTGATTATCATGAGCAGCACCGTTACGCCTATGAACTACTCGGCCTTCCCACAAACGAGGACAAAGAGATAGGTCCTGCCGCAAACGGTAAATCGAAGAAGGCGCAGGATGCTTATATCAGTGACATCGGCCAGGTCTTCGCCAACGCCAGAAAAACCCTCAACAAAAACGGTGTGGTTGTGGTCGTAGTACATGACAAAAATAACCTGTATTCCGAGTTGGCACCGAGTATTGGTTTCAGACTTGAAGAAACACTGACCCGACATGTAAACCGCAGGACCGGCAGACGTGCCGGTGACTTCTATGAAGAACTATTAATCTGGCGTCCAAATAATTAACTTCACAAAAAAGGCAAAATCAAATGTCTGATCCCCAACAAATGAAAACAGCGATTCAGACTGTCATTAAAGGAATGATGGATAGAATCATGCATAAGGTTCTCATCGAGGACCCTTTTATTAAAGAGGAACATCGAAACAAAAAACCTCTCTATGCGGCGTTAGTGCCTGATGAAATATTTAAGGGTTCCCACTTCGAGCGTCGTTTTGTCACGCCCTTTGGCGGGGCTTGGGAAAAGCTAGCGATGGTGGCCGCGAATGAAGGCTTAGGCTATGGTGTAAAAGGGCATAGCATTACCGGCATCGTAAATGCCGAGCGATTGCGACGGATTCAGGAAGTACTTAACAATCTAGAGCACGGCCAGGAAGGGCAGGAGCGGATACGCCCTGATTGGGAGAAAGAGTTAGCGTTCGTCTTAGCAGGTGAAAGCGTTGAGACTCTAGCGACCACTGTTATGTGTGATGTGTACGTGGAGGACCGGCAGGCCGAGCCACATCAACGGTACGCCTTTGAGTTGAAAGCTCCCTTACCTAATAGCGACCAAACTAAAGTCAGTAAGGAAAAGATATTAAAACTCTATAGCATGGAACCGATGCAGGTTGATGGGGCATATTTCGCCCTGCCCTATAATCCTTATGGCAAAAGAGAAAACTACAATTGGCAATTCCCTGCTCGTTGGTTCAATATGAAATCGGACCCCGTAGTTTTGATTGGTGATGAGTTTTGGGAGAAGATAGGCGGGCTTGGTACCTACCAAGCATTTATTGACGCTGTCAATGAAATTGGGCCGGAGTACAAAGACAGAATATACAGAGAATATCTCGGTATTGAACCGCCAGCCAACACCAGCGAAGTACAGTTATAGTCGTGGAAAATAAGGAGCACTAATGGCTAAAGAGACGAATGAAGGAACGGAGCTAATTGCTTTGGCTAGCGTCTATCAGGATGTAGGAATTGTGCGTGGCAAAATACCAACAAGGGTTGTTAGTGAACTGCGAGCTAAGGCCGGAGACATATTGGCCTTCGAGCGCCAGAGTAATGGGACAATAATAGTGCGGAAGTCTACCGCTACCGAACGCAAAGGACGAACATCGAAGAGAAAACAGGTTTAGGGGTTTTTCTTTTGCAGCGTTGAGGGAGACCAACAATAAAATTGTTGGTCTCCCCTGCTCTTTTTCATTAGTCAAACCATCAACAATTATCTAACCTCACTTGCAAGTGCCATTTCCACTATATGGGAGCTACACCAAGAAGTGGATTAGCGGCTAAAGTAAGATGACGGTGGCGGAGAAACTTGTGATGCTTGGAGTTGCAGCGTGCTCAGTGAAAAAGATTATGGGGAAGCATGTCGGCGGTATAAAGACCGGCGGACGAAGTTACCTGAACGACAGCGTTACCACGCCTTGATCCTTGCGACGCAAGGTTACAGCTACCGAGAGATCGGACGCATTCTGCTGGTTGACGAAGAGACGGTCAGTGGATGGGTCACGCTCTATCAAAGTGCAGGACTTGAAGGGTTGCAGAATCATCCGGGTTGGGGCGGAGAACATGGGCAGCGGTTCTTAACCCTTGCCCAACTCGAAGAGTTAGAGCAGGTGCTCAGGGCAGAAGCGATGCCGGGCACAAAGGTTGGCAGTGGGTGGACGGCGAAGGCCATCAGGAAGTTGATTCGTGAGCGGTACGCGGTGAGCTACAGCAAGAGTGGCGTGCGCAAGCTGCTCTGTGAGATGGGATGGAGTTATCAGCGTGGACGTAAGCTCTACATCCGGCGCAGTGCGGAAGAACAAGCGCGCTTCGTGTTAGAGACCGCAGAGATTTTAGCCAAGTATGCTGAAAGTGGGGAGTTAGTCGTGCCGCTGGCGGGCGACCAAAGCAAGGTCTATTTGGAAGCCACGCTTTCGCGACGGTGGAACCCGCGCGGAGAGCAACCACTGGTCGCTGATGGCGCCCGCAGCAAACAAGCGGAAAACATCTACGGCGCGATCCATCTAGGGACGGGCGTAGAGACCTCGACCTTCTGTATCGACTGGCAAGACTCAGACGCGACCATTCAGTGGTTGGAGATGATGGTGGCGGAACACCCGCGCGGACAGATTCTATTATGGCTCGATGGAGCATCGCATCATACGAGTGATGAAGTCGCCGAGTGGTTAGAAGCGCACCCGCGCCTGAGCGTCATCCACTTCCCGGCCTACGAGCCGGAAGAGAACCCGAAGGAAGCGACGTGGAAGGCGTTGAAGGAAGAAGTCTCACATCATCACTGGCATGAGACGATGACCGACTTGAGGAAAGCGATCAATGACTACTATCAGACAGCCAAACAGCACACGGTCAGCTTCTTGGAGAAGTTCGGGTACGGTTGGAGCAATGGCAGGCTCTATGCGCTGCCAGGGTGAGAATCCACTTCTTGGTGTGCGCGGCATATAGGCAGTTTCCAACCGCACTTATCACATACCGAATCATAGCGCTCCGCCTCATCTCATTTGACAGTTCATGACAGCTTGCTACACTACTTTTACCCCTTAATCTTTCAGAGCTATGGACCAAGAATTGAAACACGAGTTTGAAAAACTTAACCAAAGGATTGACGTTCTGCCAACAAAAACCGACTTAAATAACGTCGTCAATCACTTGGTTGGCGTTATTAACGAAACGATTGCCGAACCAATGGAACGGCACTTTGCCGAGACCAAAGACACGGTACGTGTCCGGGCCGATGTCGAATCGTTGAAAATCGATATTCAGAAAATAAAGGCCGTACTCCACATTGCTTAACATATAAAACAAGGCGTTAGAGCAGGAATCCCCTGCTCTTTTTTTATTCCCTGCCAATCCATGCCAACGAAACCTTGACAGGCAAAGTTTTGGCACGGTATAAGCCCTAGACATGAATAAACAAGAAGCTTGCACTTTCTTAGGTGTTTCCGAACGCTCCCTTGCCCGCTACGCTGCACAAGGCAAAATCCAAGTTACCTATACCAAAGGGACGCGCGGCAACATCGCCATATATGACGATACTGACCTACAGCGGCTAAAAGAAGAACTCGGCCAGCCTACCGGCGTTCGACTTGCCACAGCCCCGCCACCAATCGAAAACTCTGCCACCACTGACAAGCTTGCCACCCGTCCTTTGGCAAACATGGCAGGGTTCTTTGAACACCTCCAAGCACGAGATGAAACCCTTATCACTTCCCTGCTCCAAAGCCGGAGCCAGGTTGCGATTGAAAACAAACTTACGTTGAATTTACAGGAAGCAGCGCATCTCTCCGGCCTGTCACGCAACCGCCTTAGAGACGCAATCAAAGAGAAAAAACTTAAAGCAAAGATTATTGGCCGAGGCTGGAGGATGAAACGAACTGACCTAGAGGCGTATATTCAAAAACTGTAAAAGAAAAAGGCGCGTGCATAAGTCGCACCGCCTTGAAATAGCGACCGCTACATCTCTGTAAGCAGTTTGAAACGAGGACCGCTGTAACCGTTTCGCTCTACCTCTTCAAAGAACATCGCTTTCGGCCTGACCATGAGCCGGTAGTCACCGTAAAGAGGCCGGTAGATAATTAACTCTTCTCCGGTCTCAGAATGCACGGCTACATCCGTCACTAAATACTTGTTGCCTTTGAAGTGTTGATAGATTCCGCGCCTGATATGTTCCGGGGCATTGTTTGTCTGCTCAATTGGCATAGATTCATTCTCCCCTACCGTAAACCACCCTGCCAACTTGAGCGCCGCATCCCGTACTGAGCAGCCTTCCATGAGGGCGACGAAATCAAGCACATTGCCACGCGCCTTACAGTCTGTGTAAAAGCACTGAAAGGCGTTCTTCGTCAGGTTCACGCTGAACTGCCGACTGTTGCTTGCTCCCTTATGAATCGGGCACGCCCCGCGTAGTTCATCACCGGTTTGCTTGAGTCCTGTAATCTGATACCGGTCGAGCGCCATTTTCATGGTAACTGCCGCCTTCACTGCTTTGAAATCAACCCACTCTTTATCTGCCTCCATAACCCCTCCTTTTGTCTTTCCGCTTATGGGTATGGTTGCAGTTTTGAGAGGCTTCGCCTAGATGGTGTCAAGAGGTCTTGCTACAATTAAACCTAAGCTCCTGGCACTTCCCTGTTGCTAACTGTGGCGTCTCTCGTAGGGTTGGAGACCCCAGGTAAAGCGTCTGCCCAACACGCTATTGCAACGGGAGCGTAAGCAATACAGTCACCCTACTGAGCGAATCGCTTTGAGGCTTGCCAGGAGCCTTTTATAGCCCCGCGCCGAAGCTTGCTGAGGGGTTGGGACGCGGGAACGATAAAGAAGGCTCCTGAGTCAATTTTGGGAATTCTAGGAACATGGCAACTCCCCCACTTGACCGGCTGAATAGCATGGTATAATGAAGGCACAGACCGCTTGCACTTTGATACAAAAATCATCCTAATTATTCTCACCTTGCATATTCTTTTAGGGATTAATTAAGTCGCCTGTTACATGTTCTGCCTGTGAAACACAGTATCTAATCAAGCGGTATATGTGTGCTCAGTACTGGTAAGATTGTGTGATATTAAGTGACCTTATCTGTGTGCTCAATGAGTTCTAAGGTGTGTCGGAACAGCGTTCCCAACTGTGTCATATCAGCGTTCCCAACTGTGTCATATCAGCGTACCTTAGTGTGTCGGAACAGCGTTCCCAAATCGCATTAAGTGTCTGATAATAAAGGTGAAATCGAAGCAGGAGTATTTGTATTTAGTATTTTATATGATAAACAACAACAAGTGCATGGTGGTTATCGGACACATGAGGGTGAGGATACTTTGTTGTTGTTAAAAATAACTTTTAAATCTTAATGGGCGTCGAACTTATTCCAATCAAAGCAGGGCAACACAGTGTCGTACTTGTTCCACGAGCGACCACAGACCTACCGTTTTTTTATCTCACCAAGCAGAAGACCAGCCTATCCCAAAATATCGACTATCAGGGTGTGGATACTTTTGGGCGACCGATGCGCTGGCAAGTTTTCCCAAACACAAATCCAATAATCGGTGCTCCGGGAATTGATGCTCACCAGGCATGGATGCGTCTTGTGAAGCCATCTTTTGATGAGCGACTTAATCAGGAGGGGACGGTAGAAATTGTTCCGCTTGGGAGAGTCAGAGAATGCTTGCGTGCAGTTGGTTGGGGGCAAGGCGGTTGGGAAGCTAGACGGTTGCTGAAAGCCCTCCACCAAATCAGCGCAGCATCTTGCATCGCTGACCTTTGGATACCGACAACAGAACTCGATGCGAATGGTAATCCAATCTTCAAACGCATCAATGCCACGTTTTCTAAACTCACTATTTACGCTATCGGTGCAACGCACGTCACTGAAGAACAATTAAAAAGCGGCAATTTCAATTTCGCCTTTGACCTTGAAGATACCTTGTATGTGCAACTTCATGCGGTCGAAGCTCAGATACAGAAAAGCCAGCCGCAGAAATACATTGATAACCAATACCTTTTTTCAGTTAAACCAGCCGCCCGACGCTGGTATGAACTGATGGCAGGAAAGATTTTTGGTGTCGTAAAAAACAAAGGGCAGTACTGCGAAATTCGTTATTCATGGTATGTCAAGCACCACCACACGCTGAAACGTCATGTTCAGCATAAGTTTGTAACGAAACAGATGAATGAGGTTGCCAAAGACCACCTCGCTATCGGCTACATCAGCAAGGTTGAATACCGCGCCATTAAAGAGCCTGATACAGAAGTTGATTACATCATCCGGTATTACCCAGGGGAGGGAGCTAAAGAATCCATTGCTCGCATACAAGGGCACATCTACCGAAAGCGCAATCAAAAGCAACTGACTCAAGAAAAATCGGCTGCAAATGAAGTATCTCGGATAGACGAGTTGCAGACAGAGCAGGGAAGTGAGACCGAGCAAAAACCCGAAACTATAACTCTGTCACTTCTCACCATGCAGGACGCGGAAAACGAGCAGCTAGTAACGCAGCTCGTCACCAAGTTTGGCGTGGTGGCTCAGAAAGCCTTTGAGCTGGTGAAATCAAAGAGGGAATCGGTAGCTCTTCAGCTTGAAATTTTCCCGCACCGGAACCTTAAGCCAGAGAACCCCGCCGGATGGATTATTAAAGCTATTGAAACAAACTTCAGCGCACCGGATAACTACCGCACCGCTAAAGAGAAGCAAATCGCCCAAGAACTAGCCCGCGCCCGCGAGGAAGTACTAGCAGCTTGCCCATTCTGCCAAGAATTAAAAGGCTTCGTACACGTTGAAAAAGACGGGTATAGAGCAGTGCGAAAATGCACGCACAACCC